>OCVV012882421.1_pt1 | contig 34737 bp, 31 predicted proteins | sample 1539721 | NCBI WGS metagenome assembly OCVV01 (sample SAMN02144230, study PRJEB22623) | gut metagenome | biome: sheep rumen | host: Ovis aries | place: New Zealand | reverse complement strand
CCCATGCCTCGCTTTCCGATGAAGGCCAGTTTCTCAATCGAATTCACATTTCTTTCCGTAAGACGATTATCCCTGCGCCATTGCTCAAAGAGCATATTACCCCAAGCGTCGGGCAGAGAGTCTGCTATAAACGAAGGCAGTTTCTGGTAGATTCGCTCTGCCTCACCGAAGATGGCACGGGTACTGAGCGGATTGTGGATGGAAGCAGCCAAAGGTGCTATGTCCAAAGTTCCTTTCAAGAACTCCGGATTATACATGAAGAACGATGTCTTGCGGGCATCATGCCAAGCCAGTCGGCCAATCTCCTGCCCCCAAAGAAGCACTTTCAAAACCTCTGTCATTGTCTTTTATGTCTTACACGTTGTACCTTCTTATTCTTCTTACTATATAGATAGAGTGATTCCGGTTGCTCAGGCATCAGATCGTTCAAGTCATTGATACACCCTACTGCCTTCATGAGCAGCAGGAACGTACTCAACGAAATATTCGTTACCGTACCGTTCTCAAAGCGATAGACTGACAGCACAGACAAGCCTGCCATCTCCGCAACTTCCTTCTGCGTTATATTAGCCCTCAATCGGTATTCCTTGAATCGACTGCCAAGCATTTTCACCAGTTCTGGTGCTGAATAATCCGAAAAATCCTCCATATAGCCTTACAATTATGTATTCTTAAACCTTAAATCTAATAATAATACATCAATACTGAATGTTTATGGCTGCAAAAATAAGCATTATTTTCCAATCATCCAAACTTTTTCGGGTAAATATGCGAATCTGAGGGTATCTTTTAACAGATGCGTCATAAGACCTGTATTCGGTCAAGAAAAAAAACAGGTTTAAGGTTTAGGTTTAACCATGTATATATACATGCCTTCATAACCTCAATCAAACGTACCTGAATCACACGACGGGTTTAGTTTACTCCTTATATGTATATAAGCATCCATAAACTTAAACCTAAACTTTTCAGGGCAACTTTTTTTCTTGACCGAACATCTAATAAAAAATACCGAAAACATTCTTTAGTTCCAGTTATTATTCGTACTTTTGCAACTGCAGAAGTCGCAAAAGACAAAATGCCCGGATGAAGTTCCATGGATTTTCACGGAGGTACATCCTTCGATGTGATCACAGGGTTTGTCGGATGCGCCTATGTTTGTTCAGATAATATATTTGTTCAGAGAGCAAATATACAAATTTTTTCTGAAATATAGATACATCTGAGGGCAATATATCCAATTATTATAATTTTTTTTAATCAAACGACAAGAAGATAGCACAAAGACAGCAAAAAGCCAAGTATCGCTGCGGTACTTGGCTTTATTGCTATATGTTTAATGATTCCTATTTTGTATGTAGGGGTAGGGTGGGGTTAGTTTATACCGCTGATGGTGATACCCTCAATACCCTTGGCAATCTTGAGTATCATCCCCTGAAGAGCCTTGCCTGGTCCACACTCTACGAAGTCAGTGGCACCGTCATTCATCATCTGCTTCACCTCGTAAGTCCATTTCACTGGAGCAGTAAGTTGAGCAATAAGGTTCTGCTTTATCTCGGCAGCATCAGTATGAGCCTTGGCATCTACATTCTGATATACAGGGATGCGTGGGTTCTGGAACTCTGTTGCCTCAATGGCAGCCTGCAACTCATCCTTGGCAGGCTGCATGAGTGGTGAGTGGAACGCACCACCTACAGGCAGTACAAGAGCACGCTTGGCACCAGCCTCCTTCATCTTCTCACAAGCAGCGTTGACAGCATCAATGTTGCCAGAGATAACGAGCTGACCAGGACAGTTGTAGTTGGCAGGAACAACGATGTTGCCCTCAGAAGATACTTCTGTACATGCCTTCTCAATAACGTCATCAGACAAACCAATGATAGCTGCCATAGTAGAAGGAGCTGCCTCGCAAGCCTTCTGCATAGCCATGGCACGCTTTGAGACGAGCTTCAGACCATCTTCAAACGACAGTGCGCCTGCTGCTACAAGAGCGGAGAACTCACCCAATGAGTGGCCTGCAGTCATCTCAGCATCAAACTGGTCGCCGAGGCAGATGGCAGAAATCACGCTGTGGAGGAATACGGCAGGCTGTGTCACCTTAGTTTGTTTGAGTTCTTCGGCTGTTCCCTCAAACATTATTTTCGTAATCTCGAAACCGAGAATTTCATTTGCTTTGTCAAACAGTTCCTTTGCTTTAGGATTGTTGTCATAGAGGTCTTTACCCATGCCTGTGAACTGGGCGCCCTGACCGGGGAAAACGAATGCTTTCATAGTTTCTGAAGTTATGAGTTATGATTAGTATATTCTGTAGATAAATAAATATGGGTTATGAATTATAAGCCTTTTGTTTTGCTTTTAGCAATACACTCATAATCCATAACCCATAATTGATTACTTATAAGCGAAGTGAGCAATTATGCTTCCTCTGCTGCTGCAGGTGCTTCCTCTGCAGGAGCCTCTGCTACAGGAGCTACATTCTCTTCAGCTGGAGCAGCAACAACCTCTGGCTGTCCCTCTGCCTTTACTGTTACAGGCACCTCAACCTTTACTTCCTTGTGGAAGACAACGGTGGCAACATACTCACCTACAGTCTTGATGTCCTTCATGATGATGCGCTTGCGGTCAATCTCAATGCCCTTCTTAGCGAGCTCCTCAGCAACGGTGATTGATGTTACTGAACCATAGAGTACGCCAGTAGCAGAAACCTTAGCCTCAACCTCTACGCTTACGCCGTCGAGCTTCTTAGCCTCGCTCTGTGCAGCCTCAAGGATAGCCTGAAGCTTGTGAGCCTGCTGCTTGAGATTCTCAGCGAGAACCTTCTTTGCAGAAGGAGAAGCGATGACAGCCTTACCTGTTGGGATGAGGTAGTTGCGACCGTAGCCTGATTTTACGTTTACTATATCGTTCTTGTATCCAAGACCTATGATATCTTCTTTCAGTATAATTTCCATGTGTGTAATCCTCCTTATTTATTATTTCATCAAATCGGTTACGTATGGAAGCAGTGCTATCTGGCGGGCACGCTTAACAGCCTGTGCCACACGGCGCTGATACTTCAGAGATGTGCCGGTGATGCGACGTGGAAGAATCTTGCCCTGCTCGTTAAGGAACTTCTTCAGGAACTCAGGATCCTTGTAGTCAATATACTTGATACCGCTCTTCTTGAAACGGCAGTACTTCTTCTTCTTGGTGTCAATAGCCGGTGCGTTAAGATAACGTATTTCGCTGTTGTTCTCTGCCATGGTTTAAGCCTCCTCTTTTTTAGCAAGCTTGTTGCGACGCTTCTCAGCATAAGCTGAAGCATACTTGTCAAGCTTGACAGTCATGAAACGAATAACTTTCTCGTCACGGCGATATGCTGTTTCGAGAGTAGCAATAACTTCTGGCTCAGCCTTGAACTCAACGAGGTTGTAGAAACCTGTTGACTTCTTGTCAATAGCGTAAGCCATCTTCTTGAGTCCCCAAGCCTCCTCGTTCAGTATCTCGGCACCATTGTCTTTGAGCACCTTTGTGAACTTAGCGACCGTTTCCTTTGTCTGGTCATCAGACAAAACGGGAGTCAAAATGAAAACGGTTTCGTAATGATTCATCATTGTGAATTTGTAATAAATAATGTGTAATAATAATTTCGTTATGCGTTTGTTTACGCAAAATCGACTGCAAAGGTACTACTTTTTTTTGAATTGACAAAAAAAATAAAGAAAAAAAACTACAAATCAGACTTTTAAGTGTGTTTTGTCTGTATTAGTTACTGAATTTGGCAGGGAAAAGCATTGTGCCTTCGCACTTTTATTTGCCTGTTTCGGGAAAAGTTTGTAACTTTGCATCCTCTAATAGCATAAAAGAAGTGGATAATAAAAAGATAGAACCAAGCGGGCGCACGCTCGTGACAGAGGACTCGTCAGAGGAAATGTTTCCCGTGGTGGATGAAGAAGGAAACATAATTGATGCAATGACGCGCGGTGAGGCACATTGCGGTACGAAGCGCCTGCATCCTGTAGTGCATCTGCATGTATATAACAGTCAGGGAGCATTATATCTGCAACAGCGGGCAGATTGGAAAGAGGTGCAGCCAGGGCGTTGGGATACAGCAATGGGCGGCCATGTGGATTTGGGTGAAAGCGTAAGCGAAGCACTCGCACGCGAGGCTTACGAAGAGATTGGATTGCACCAAGGCGCATACGAGCCGCGATTGCTTAAGAAGTATGTGTATGAAAGCAAGATAGAGCGCGAACTGGTATATATATATACTACGGTATATGACGGCGTATTGTCGCCATCGGTCACGGAAACTAAAGGCGGACGCTTTTGGACGACAGAGGAGTTGCAGACCAATATGGGACATGAAGTGTTTACACCGATGTTTGAACAAGAATACCCGATGCTGCAATCCGCTAACTGAAAATAACAAATAAAGATGACGAAGAATATTTACAGAGTGCTATTATCGCTATACATCTTTATAGCGACTACGTTGTCGCTTACTGCGCAGGAAGTGGGCAATGCGATAACTACAGATACTTTAACCATAGATACATTGCCACGGTTGCCGTGGCCACAGTCATTGCAAGTGCGGCTTGACAGCATTACAGGCGAGGCGAAGATGCTGCAGACATCGCAGATGGGACTGTTGGTGTATGATTTGACAGACGACTCAGTCTTATATGCTCGTGATGAACGTCAGAACCTGCGTCCTGCCTCCACGATGAAACTGCTCACAGCCATTACTGCCCTTGACAGGTTGGGGCGTGATTATGAGTTTCGTACGCGACTGTGTTATACGGGTACAATCTCAAGTGACTCTACACTCACGGGTGATATATATATGATAGGAGGCATGGACCCGAAGATAAGCAAGGACGACCTGCGTACGTTGGCCAGTGCCATACGCGAAGCAGGCATCGATACGATACAGGGCATGCTGTATGCTGACCGCACGATGAAGGATGCCGATATGTATGGCGAGGGATGGTGTTGGGATGACGATAATGCCATGCTTTCACCGCTGGTATATCAGCGTAAGGACAATATGCTTCGGGTGATGATTGATGTTATGAAAGAGGAAGGTATCGTGCTGTTAGGTCAAACGGGCGACAAAGCCTGTCCGAAGGGAGCGCGTACGCTGTATGAATTGACGAGACCGCTCGTTGATGTGCTCCGCCCCATGATGAAACAGAGCAATAACCTTTATGCCGAGAGCGTGTATTATCAGATAGGACTGTCGCAGGGCAAACCATCGACGGCAAAGAAGGCAAAAGCCGTAGAGGAAGTGTTACTGAAGAAAATGGGATTAGGCGATGCCATACATCGCTTTGCCGATGGGTCAGGTCTCTCATTATATAATTATGTGTCGGCAGAGATTGAAGTGGCATTCCTGCGCTATGCCTATGCGAGGAAGGAAATATACGACGTGCTATATGACGTGTTGCCGATAGCCGCCGTTGACGGCACGATAGATAAACGCATGGCAGGCACGCCAGCTGCAGGCAATGTGCGTGCAAAGACTGGTACGCTGTCAGGCGTAAGTAGTCTGTCAGGCTATTGTACGGCTCCAAACGGACACGTGCTGTGCTTTGCCATAATGAATCAGGGAGTAATGCGCACGGCAGTGGCAAAAGCCATGCAGGACAAACTATGCGTGGCGATATGCTCGGAAAACTAAGAAATAAGTAGGTGTACATAATTATTTATATGCACTGAACCTACGTCATCATGCAATACAAACATTATAAAAATAATTATGCACGCCTACTTAATACTTTTTCTTAAAAAAGCTTTGCGTCTTCAAAAAAAAATATTAACTTTGCACACGAGATTTTGTATAAAGATCAAGTTCAGCCCCAATCGTAAAGGGGAAATTTAATCATCAAAACAAGTTCGCCGCTTATGCAGTAGGCGGTGCAGACAAAGCTTATGAAAGTATTAAAATTTGGCGGAACCAGCGTTGGTTCCGTAGAGAGTATTCTAAGTCTCAAGCAGATTGTAGAGAGGGAAGCAAAAGAACAGCCAGTCATCGTTGTTGTTAGTGCACTGGGTGGAATTACAGATAAACTTATTGAGACGTCGCGTCTCGCCCTTGCCGGCGATGAGCGTTACCGTGAAGAGTATGAGCACATCGTGGATCGTCATCATAAGATGATAGACACCATAATCACTGATGCGCAGGACAGGGAACGACTCTTCAACACCGTCGATGCGTTGCTGGAGCAGTTGCGCAGCATCTATTTTGGCGTATATCTCATACACGACCTTTCGGAAAAGACGCTCGATGCCATCGTGGCATACGGCGAACGCTTGTCGTCGAACATTGTGGCTACGCTAATCAAGGGCGCACGATGGTTTGACTCACGCAATTTTATCAAGACAGAAGACAAGCAGGGACATCACGTGCTTGCCGCAGAGGAGACAAACCGCCTTGTAAAGGAAACCTTCTCCACGCTGTCGCGCATATCGCTCGTGCCTGGTTTTATAGCAAAAGACCATGTAAGCGGAGAGACCACAAACCTCGGTCGTGGCGGCTCAGACTATACCGCAGCCATACTTGCTGCCGCACTTGATGCAACAGTACTGGAGATATGGACTGACGTTGACGGATTTATGACTGCCGACCCACGCGTCATAAGCAGTGCTTACCCCATCAAGGAACTGTCATACGTGGAGGCAATGGAGCTTTGCAACTTCGGTGCAAAGGTCATTTATCCGCCTACGATATATCCCGTCTGTATCAAGAATATACCTATAAAGGTAAAGAATACTTTCAACCCCGATGCAGAAGGTACTACAATAAAAGAAAAGATAGAGGGCGACCACAAGCCAATCAAGGGAATATCATCAATCGACGGCACGTCATTGATTACCGTCACAGGATTGTCGATGGTAGGAGTGATAGGCGTCAACCAGCGTATCTTTACTTCGCTTGCGAAGGCAGGCATATCGGTGTTTATGGTATCGCAGGCTTCGTCAGAAAACTCTACTTCTATCGGTGTGAAGGAGAGCGATGCCGACGAGGCAGCCCGCGTACTCAACGAGGAATTTGAGAAAGAGATAGCCTCCGGTTCCATGTATCCCATGCAGGTAGAGTCAGGACTGGCAACCATCGCCATCGTGGGAGAGAACATGAAGCGCACACCGGGTATTGCCGGCAAACTGTTTGGCACGCTCGGACGCTCGGGTATCTCAATCATAGCCTGTGCGCAGGGCGCGTCAGAAACTAACATCTCATTCGTGGTGAAGAGCAAGTTCCTGCGCAAGTCGCTCAACGTACTGCATGACTCGTTCTTCCTCTCTGAATATAAGGTGCTCAACCTCTTCGTATGTGGTGTAGGCACGGTGGGAGCAAAACTCATAGAACAGATACGCTCTCAATCGGAGAACCTGAAGAAAAACTCTGGTCTGCTGCTGAATGTCGTAGGCATTGCATCATCGAAGAAAGCCATATTCTGCCGTGAGGGAATAGATCTTGCCACATATCGTGAGCAACTCGATACGTCAGAACCGTCAAACGCACAGAAACTGCTCGAAGGTATCATCGAGATGAATATCTTCAACTCGGTATTCGTTGACTGTACCGCATCCAAGGATGTGGCAGCGTTGTATCAGTCGCTGCTTGAGCATAACGTCAATGTAATAGCAGCCAACAAGATTGCTGCATCGGGTGATTACGACAGTTACATACGCCTGAAGGAAACAGCGAAGAAAAGCGGCGTGAAGTTCCGCTTCGAGACAAACGTAGGTGCCGGACTGCCAATCATCAGTACGATGAACGACCTCGTGAACTCTGGTGATCGCATACTGAAAATCGAGGCTGTATTGTCAGGTACGCTTAACTATATATTCAATGCTCTCTCTGAGGATACTCCGTTCTCTGAGACAGTAAGACGGGCTAAGGAATTAGGCTTTGCCGAGCCCGACCCACGTATTGACCTCTCGGGCATGGACGTAGTACGCAAACTTGTCATCCTCACCCGTGAGGCAGGCTATCGCGTGGAGCAGGCAGACGTGGAGAAAAACCTCTTTGTGCCCGATGAGTACTTTGAGGGAAGCGTAGAAAACTTCTGGGAGAAGCTACCGCAACTTGATGCAGGGTTTGAGGCAAAACGCAAGGAACTGGCAGCTAAAGGTTGTAAGTGGCGTTTCGTAGCGAAGATGGAGGTAATGAACGGTGAAGGTAATGAAAGCGCAAAGGCGGTTAAGGTACGCACAAGCGTTGGTCTGCAGGAGATACCATCCAACCACTCTTTCTACGAACTGGAAGGCAGCAACAACATCGTTACCCTTACCACCAAGCGTTATAAGGAATACCCTATGCTCATTCAGGGCTTCGGTGCAGGAGCCAGCGTTACGGCGGCTGGTGTGTTTGCCAACGTGCTGAGCATTGCAAATATATGATTTTTTCAAAACTACCATACAAGGATTAACCGATGAAAACAATAATAATACTGGGCGACGGCATGGCCGATAACCCAATAGAGAAACTTGGCGGAAAGACGCCATTGCAATATGCCAAGACGCCATACATGGATATGTTGGCGCGTCAGGGACGTACGGGCAGGTTGGTTACGGTGCCCGAAGGCTATATGCCAGGCTCAGAGGTGGCAAACACTGCCATACTGGGTTATGACCTCGACAAGGTATATGAAGGACGCGGACCACTGGAGGCTGCTTCCATAGGCTATGAGATGGCAACAGACGACCTCGCCCTGCGCTGTAACATCATCTGCGTGCGCGAGGACGGCACTATCAAGACCCATAACGGCGGCAATCTTACAACAGAGGATGCCGGTCCGCTTATCGACCTGCTCAACGAGCGTATGGGCAGCGACCGCGTAAAGTGGGTGAAGGGAATACAATACCGACACCTTCTTATAATTAAAGGAGGCAGCAAGCATATCGTATGCACTCCGCCACATGACCATCCTGATGAGCAGTGGCGACCATTATTGGTGAAGCCAGAGGAGGGAATGGCTGACTACAAGGAGGAAGGCCGGATGACTCCGCAAGAGACGGCAGACCTGCTCAATGACCTTATACTGCGCTCGGTAGAAGTGCTGGCTGATGCTCCGCTCAATGTCGAAAGGCGTAAGCGCGGTGCCGACTTGGCAAACATAATCTGGCCGTGGAGCGGTGGTTACCGTCCTGCCATGCAGACACTGATGGAACAGTATCCGCAGGTGAAGTCGGGAGCAGTGGTCAGTGCCGTTGACCTTATCCGTGGCATAGGACATTATGCCGGACTCGACATCATAGAGGTAGAAGGCGCAACGGGACTGTGGGACACCAACTACGAAGGAAAGACGCGTGCGGCACTCGATAACCTGCGCACGAAGGACTTTGTCTTCCTGCATGTGGAAGCGAGTGATGAGGCAGGTCATGATGGCGACGTGGATTTAAAGGTCAAGACGATAGAGAACCTTGACTCGCGCATGATTGGTCCGATATATGAAGAGGTGAAGACATGGGACGAACCCGTGCAGATAGCAGTGCTGCCCGACCACTATACGCCAGTGGAGCTGCGCGTACACGTAGGAGAGCCAGTACCTTTTATAATATATTATCCAGGCATAGAGGCAGACAGCGTACAGACGTATGATGAATACACCTGCGTGGATGGCGGCTATGGCATACTGCGTCTGCAGGAGTTTATGCAGTGCTTAATGCATAATTCATAATGCATAATTCATAATTCGTAATTCTTAATTAAAAACGATGAAATACTATAGTACAAATAAAAAAGCCCCTATGGCAACGCTCGAAAAGGCAGTAGTCAAGGGATTGGCAGAAGACAAGGGCTTGTATATGCCTGAGCAGATAAACAAACTGCCACAGAGTTTTTTTGATAACATAGAGCATCTGTCTTTTCAGGAGATTGCATACAACGTAGCGTATGCTTTCTTCGGCGATGATGTGGAACTTGATGCCTTGAAGCATATCGTCTATGACACACTGGCATTCGACTGTCCGGTAGTGCCAGTCTCTGACAATATCTATACCTTGGAACTCTTCCACGGTCCTACGCTCGCTTTCAAAGACGTAGGCGCGCGCTTCATGGCACGTCTTCTGCAGTATTTCCTAAAGAAGGAGGGTAATGGCTCTGAGGTCAACGTGCTTGTAGCCACATCTGGCGATACTGGCTCAGCCGTAGCCAACGGTTTCCTTGGTGTAGATGGCATCAAGGTGTATGTACTTTATCCGAAAGGCAAGGTCAGTCCGATACAGGAGTGCCAGTTTACTACGCTCGGCAAGAACATCACAGCCATCGAGGTTGATGGAGTGTTTGATGACTGTCAGGCACTCGTCAAATCTGCCTTCATGGATGCAGACCTTAACGCACACATGAAATTGACCTCGGCAAACTCTATCAATGTGGCTCGCTTCCTGCCTCAGGCCTTCTATTATTTCTATGCCTATGCCCAGATGAAGAAGCAGGGCAAGGCTGACCAGATGGTGATGTGTGTGCCTTCTGGCAACTTCGGTAATATCTGTGCGGCACTCTTCGGTCATGCCATGGGATTGCCTATCAAGCGTTTCATTGCAGCCAACAATGCCAACGACATATTCTACAACTACCTACAGACGGGCGAATACCGTCCGCAGCCATCAAAGGCGACATTGGCAAATGCCATGGATGTAGGCGATCCGTCTAACTTCGCACGCATCTATGATTTGTACAAGGGCGACCACAAAGCCATAACAAGCCTTATCAGCGGTGCTACATACAGCGACGACCAGATTCGTCAGACCATGCGTCAGTGCTATGCTGACACGAAGTATGTGCTCGACCCTCACGGCGCTTGTGGCTATCAGGCATTGAAGGACCTGCTTCAGCCAGGCGAGGCAGGTGTGTTCTGCGAGACTGCACATCCGGCAAAGTTCAAGGAGAAGGTTGACGATATCCTTCATACCGACATCGAGATACCACAGCGCTTGCAGGAGTTTATGAAGGGAACGAAGCAGAGCGTGAGCATGTCGAAGGACTTTGCTGACTTCAAGCAGTATCTGCTGTCGAAGTAAGCGAAGAAATAGAAAAATTGGATTCTATCAATTATAAAAATCAGTGGTTAAGGAATAAGACTCCTTAACCACTGATTTTTTTATGCTATCCGATTGTCAATAGCATTATTTGTCAGCTACGGGGAAGACGTAGAACTTACGTCCGGGCTTATAATCGAGCATCCATTGGTCGAGGATGATGTGGTCGTCAAGCGCGGTAATGGTGAGAGTATGTCGTCCTTTGGTCATCATCACCTCCGTCTGGCGCAGAGCCTGCTGGCGCAGTACGTTCTGCTTCCATCGCTCTGAGCGGTAAGGTTCTTTCAAAGAATACACCACAGGCTCGCCGCCATCGATGCTTACAGAATAGCGTATGTCGCCCTTATCGTTGGCTTGCGTGGGTATCAAAGCCGTGCGTATCACGGCCTTGCCGTTGCGTGAGGCATCGAAGTCGAATTGCAGCGATGCCCCTTTCTGTAGTGCTACGGCATTCATTGAGTGGCCGAGCATCTCCACTGTCTGGGCATAGCCAATCAAACGGTCGAAGGTAGAGGCGTTGCGCACCACGCAACCGTCGAGACTCGTCTCGTTGATAGGACGGCTTTTCGTGCGGCGCAGCGTTACACTGTCTTCTATGGTGAAATCCCTGAAGACGGGAAGGTCGCGCGGATTGCAGTTCATCAGTCCTCGCCACTTGCCTCCGAGCATCTCGTTATACTGTCGTGTCAGAGCCTTTATGCGCTCCTGTGCTTCGATGGCAGCAAGGGTGTCGCTCGTCTGTGCAAGCAGGTGCTTGTGAGCCATGGCTGATGCAGCCTTTACGGGGTAGATGACATGTGCAAAGTATGATGCTTGCAGGTTCTTATTCTGTGGCTGCGCCTGTTCTACGGTTCTTTCCAGAGCCTCCCATTGTTCGAGGTAACGCTCCAGTTCGCCGCCAAACTCTGTCTCGGAGAACTCCGTGCCTTGAGGCAACGACAGTCCTCTGGGGTATTTCTTCTTATCCAGTTCGGTCTGCGTCCAGCCCATAAATTCTGGTTTTCTTATGGAACAGAGTTGGTAGAAGCGTTCCATTGCGGGAGCTATGCTCGTGGCGGTAGTAGTGCCGTACTGTTGCGTGAGCCACTGCAGCAGGTGCTTTCGCAGCGATGTAGGGCCTACGCTGTTGATGTTCCAAGCCATATCCATGACGAGGGAAAGGTCGTAGGCCGCCACCTTCGGGTCGTGTACGTTGACTATCCAGATGCGTCGTGCGTTGTGGTCGTAGGCCTGGCGCAACTCGTTGTATATCAGTCCAGGCTGTGTTGTCGTCAGCCATAGATGGTCATGCGGCCGTCCCCAGTATGACAGGTGGTAATATACGCCGCCGCCGCCCTTTCGAAGCTGTTGCGTGGGGTCACTCAGTCGCGTCATGTAGCCATAGTTGTCGTCGCACCACATCAGCGTGACATCGTCAGGCACACGCAGTCCGCGCTCGTAAATCTCAAGTACCTCCTTATAAGGGATGAACACCTGCGGCACCTTGTCAACCTGCTTGTCATAGTGCTTTGCGATGAGATTGCGCTGGCAATCTATTACGCTCTGCAGTCCGTTGAACTTCTCCTCCATGGTCTTTACGCCCTCCATCGAACCATCATGTATGCCACGCATACCTATCGTGAACAAACCCTCGCTGCCGCGCATCTGTTCAAGGCGCTCCGCCCAGTAATGCTCCACCTCCTTGCGGTTGGTGATGAAATTGTAGTCGCCGCGCTTTTTCTTATCCCATTCGCCCACGTTGTTGCGCAGTAGCGGTTCGCAGTGTGACGAACCGATGACTATACCGAAAGAGTCCGCCATTTCCTTATTGCCCTTTATGGCAAAGAAAGCCTTGGAAACCTCGTGCATGGCCGGCCACATACAGTTGGCACGCAGTCGCAGCAACAGTTGGAAAATGCGTTTGTTGGCCTGCGGTCCGATAGCCTTGGGGTATTTCTTCGACGGTCCGGAAGCGTTCATATTGTCGCCCCATATGAGCGTAGAGAAGTCCTCGTCGTTGATGAAGATACCGCGATATTCCACGCTCGGTGCCTGCGTGGTCTGGAAGGCATCGTCGAGCACGAGCCGGTCGCGACGCTCCGGCACCACGTCGCCCCACCATATCCATGGCGACACGCCCGCCGAGCGCGAGAGTTCGAGCAGTCCGTAGGCCGCACCGCGCCCGTTGTTGCCAACGATGATGATGCGCCCGTTGCGCACTCCGAGATAGAAGGCATCCTTCGTGTCCATCAGTCGAGTAGAAAGCACCCCCATGCGTTGCAACAGGGTGATAGTCTTTGCATCAGCCTCGTCGAGCTGAAAGATTTCTATGCCGTTAGCCTTGCCTTGTCGCTTGCTCTTCACCACGGCGGCAGGCATACCCGTCACCGCCTGCATATCGCTTGAAAACATCTTTGCGGCTGACTCTACTACGGGCGAATGACTGCCCACGATGGTCAGACTGACGGCTCGTGAGCCGTCAAACCATGTCAAGGCATCAGCCGTGAGCCATGCGGTCGTCATGCCCAATGCCACCACTATGCGTAGCAAAATATTATAGTTCTTCATATTATCGGGTCAGGTTGGTTCTAAAAAATAGTTTTGTCATTATTATCGGGTTTATCGTGATATCCCATTGTGTGAAATCATCAAAACATAGACAAAGTTACAAATAAAATACGAGAAAAAAGCCTTTTTTGTCGTAATTTTTGCCGTAAAGCAGAAATAACGCTCCCATTGCCTTGCAATCGCTATCTGATTACCTTGTAATTGCTATCTGATTACACTGTAATTGCTATGTGATTACACTGCAATCGCATAGCTTTTACGAGGTAATTGCATAGCTATTACGATAGCACGTGAAAACGAGTGTGGTAGGCAGAGGTGAAGATACTCGGCAGGAAGAAAACAAATCAGCGAGTGATGTAGTTGTTGACTGCATCGCTCGCTGGTGTGTTTTGCATCTTGTGTATGTCTATTTACTTTATGATGTCGCAGCCCATGTATGGCACGAGCACTGCCGGCACCTTGATACCCTCCTCCGTCTGGTTGTTCTCAAGGATTGCAGCAACGATACGTGGCAGTGCGAGTGCAGAGCCATTCAGCGTGTGGCAGAGTTCGGTCTTTTTTGTTTCGCTGTTGCGATAGCGACACTTCAGACGGTTGGCCTGATAGGTATCGAAGTTGCTTACTGACGAAACCTCAAGCCAGCGTCCCTGCGCTTCGGAGTAAACCTCGAAGTCGTAGCAGATAGACGACGTGAACGACTGGTCACCACCGCACAGAAGCAGTATGCGGTATGGCAGTTCGAGCTTCTTGAGCAGTCCCTCAACGTGTGCGAGCATCTCCTTGTGCGACTCCTTAGAGTGCTCAGGCTTGTCGATGCGCACAATCTCAATCTTAGAGAACTCATGCAGACGATTCAGACCGCGCACGTCCTTACCGTAAGAGCCAGCCTCGCGGCGGAAGCACTGCGTGTAGGCACAGTTCTTGATTGGCAGGTCTTTCTCGTCGAGAATAACATCACGGTAGATGTTGGTCACTGGCACCTCGGCCGTAGGAATGAGGTAAAGGTCGTCAACCTCGCAGTGATACATCTGTCCCTCCTTATCGGGCAACTGACCAGTGCCATAGCCGGAAGCCTGGTTTACCACTGTCGGCGGCATTATCTCGGTATATCCTGACTTGCGGGCTTCATCGAGGAAGAAATTGATGAGCGCACGCTGCAGGCGCGCTCCCAGTCCGATATATACGGGGAAACCGGCACCTGTGATTTTCACACCGAGGTCAAAGTCTATGAGATTGTATTTCTTAGCCAACTCCCAGTGAGGCAGCTTAGCGGCATCATTGGCAGGGTTTGCAGTCCAGGTGCCTACGGTGTCAGTACCGTCACACTCCTTCTGGTTGCTGCGTACCACTACGTTGTCCTCGGCAGCAGAACCCTCCGGCACCTCATCGTATGGTATGTTAGGTATCTGACAGAGCAGGTTTACGAGCTCCTGTTCGGCAGAAGCCTTCTGCTCCTCAAGTTCTTTTGACTTGTCTTTCAGCTGAGCCACAGCCTGCTTTGCCTGTTCTGCGGCAGCCTTGTCGCCAGACTTCATCAGTTTGCCTATCTCTGCTGCAGCCTTCTTCTGCTCTGCAAGGCAGGCATCAAGCTCCTGCTGAGCCTCGCGGCGCTTCTTGTCAATGGCCAGCACGTTGTCAATGGCCTCGGCAGCGCCATTGAAATGTTTCTTCTCCAGTCCCTTTATTACTCTTTCTTTCTCTTCTGTAATGAGTTTAAGTGTAAGCATCTTTTATCTTTCTTTTTCTTATTTTGTCTCGTCTGTAAGTGTGTCGGGGGCGCGTCTGGTATTCCTGACAGTTCTTTTTTACTTTGTTCATCTGCAAAGTTACGTTTTTTTTGCGAAATAACCGCATAAATGATTAAAAAAAACAACTTGGGCATTTAATTTCCGTAATTTGGTTATATTTTTATTCTGGCTGACTTGTAATTCGAAAATTTTATGTAAATTTGCATTTATGAAGATAGGTTACGATGCTAAACGATATTACCACAACCGTACAGGACTGGGTAATTACAGCCGTACGCTGGTGAGGGATATGACCGCTCTGTATCCAGACGTTGAGACCGCGCTGTATGATTGTGGTACGTGGGAGCGTACCTTCCGCCTGGGACGTAAGGCAGCGAGTGAGAACTGCGTATTGTTTCATGGGTTGTCTAATGAGTTGCCGCGCGACATTGTCAAGGCCGGCATACCGTCTGTCGTCACGATGCACGACGTAGCCTGGCGCACGTTCCCTGCGATGTATAAGCCCTGGGATCGACTTATCTATGACTGGAAATACGGTTGGAGTGCGCGCCATGCCACTCATGTGGTATGCATCAGCGAGTCAACCAAGCGCGACGTGATGCGCTTCTACGAAGTGCCAGAGGAACGCATAAGCGTCATCTACCAGCCAGTGCAGCAGATTTACTACACTCCGATGCCACGACAAGAGGCCTTGCTGCTCGTGAGTAATACGTTGCCTTATCTGAAAGACCGACCATATATATTGACCGTGGGATCAATCAATAAGCGTAAGAACCTCATGGGAATGGTGAAGGCCTACGAACGTGTCAGCGGCGCGGATAAGCCTGAATTCGTGGTAGTGGGTAACGGACGAGAGTATCGACGTGAGGTTGAGGCTTATATAAGTGAACGCAATATAACTGGCGTGCATATTGAGAGTAATATACACGACGGTAGGGTGTTGCAGGCACTCTATACTTGTGCCGAATGTTTGATGTACCCCTCATTCTATGAGGGCTTCGGATTGCCTGTGGTAGAGGCATCGCTACAGGGCTGTGCGGTAATAACGAGCAATGTGTCGTCGTTGCCGGAAGCCGCTGGAGATGATGCTCTGCAGTGTAATCCTGCATCGGTTGACGAATTGGCTGAGGCTCTGCGTCTGCTGCTGAGTGACAAGCAGGAGCGTCAGCGGCGTGCAGAACTGTCACAACGCTACTGTCGTGAGCACTTTGCGCCAGAAACGCTCAGTAGGCAGATGTATGAGTTATATGAACGGCTTGGGGCTGTATAAGTATGAAGGAAAACATAAAAGATATATTATATGAGGATAAGGGTAGGGCGCAATTCCTGCGTTTCCTGCTTAACGGATGCTTTGCTGCTGCAATACACTATGCCGTGTACTGCGTCTGCCAGCTATGGATAGAGGTCAACGTGGCTTATGCCATAGGCTTTGTAGTCAGTTTCCTCATAAATTACTATACCACGTGTCGGTTCACATTCCGTAAGCAGCCTACATGGCAGCACTTCTTGGGCTTCTCTGGTTCCCATACAGTGAATTTCATGCTGCACGTGGTACTCTTCTGGTGCTGTATGCAACTGGGCGTGCAGCGTCTTTTAGCACCAGTGATTGTGATGGGCATTGCCATGCTGGTGCAGTTCTCTATACTGCGGCTGGTATTCAAAAAGAAATAGGAAAACATACATAACTCTGCATGAAAACTAAATAACAACAACATGACACAACGCATAATAATATCAGATAACCTTGAGGCTGACCTCGCGGCAGCAATAGCAGACTGCGAGCACGACCGCACCTTCGTTCTTACAGACGAGATCACGCAAAGCCTGTGCTGGCCTGTGGTTAGTGGCTTCGACTTTCTGCGTGAGGCAAAAGTGATAACCATTGGTGCCGGCGACATGGAGAAGACTCTTGACTCTGTAACTCATGTGTGGCACGAACTGCAACAGGGCGGTGCCACACGCCACTCACTGCTTATAAATCTCGGTGGCGGCATGGTCACAGACCTCGGTGGCTTTGCTGCAAGCACTTTCAAGCGTGGCATCAATTTCATCAATATACCCACTACGCTGCTCTCTATGGTGGATGCTTCGGTAGGAGGAAAGACAGGTTTCAACTTCGGCGGACTGAAAAATGAGATTGGTGTGTTTAATGATTCACGCTATGTCATACTCTCTACGGAGTTTCTGCGTACGCTTGATGACAGAAATATGCGATCGGGTTATGCCGAGATGCTGAAGCACGGGCTTATCAACCGACAGACCAAGGCTATGTGGGAGGAACTCGTGACGTTTGACATTACGGCACCTACATCTGCTGATACCAGCGAACAGCAGCAGGCTCTCAGACAACTGCAGCGTATGGTGGCAGAGTCTGTGGCTGTAAAGGAGGCTATAGTGGAAGAAGACCCACACGAACACGGCATACGAAAGGCTCTTAATCTGGGTCATACCATGGGTCATGCTTTTGAATCGTGGGCAATGAATCGCAAGCAACCAGTGCTGCATGGCTATGCTGTTGCTTATGGTATAATCCCCGAACTATATCTCGCTGTCACGAAGTGTGGCTTCCCCACGGATGTGATGCGTCAGGCTGTAAGCTACATACGCGAAGTGTATGGCGTGTTGCCGATAACGTGTGACGATTATCCTGAGTTGCTGCGGTTGATGACGCACGATAAGAAAAACGTGGCAGGGGTTATCAATTTCACCCTGCTCGGTGGTATAGGTGATATAATAATAAATCAGACTGCGACAAGGGAGGAGATAGAACAGGCACTTGATTTCTTCCGCGAAGGAGCGTAGTACAATTCTTATGGTGGCAATAGAGCCCGCCTTAATTCATAATTCGACGCGAAGATTCTCTATAGGTAGGTTTTATAGTTTAAACAGTGGTAAGTATAGAATCCACTAATACATAATTTTAGAAAAGCATGGGTATCATAAAATCAATATACGGCAAGACACCCGTATGGGGAGAGGGATGCTATTTCAGTGAGACAGCAGCTATTATAGGCGATGTTAGAATGGGTAAGGAGTGCTCGGTATGGTTCAGTGCCGTAGTCAGGGGCGATGTGGCTCCGATAACGATGGGCAACCGCTGCAACGTGCAGGATTGCGCTTGCGTGCACGTGACCAATACCACTGGTCCGACAATAATGGAAGACGATGTGACTATAGGACATAATGCTACTGTACATGCCTGCACACTGCGCAAGGGGTGTCTTGTAGGCATGGGAGCGACGGTGCTTGATGGTGCCGATGTAGGTGAGGGAGCAATAATTGCTGCCGGAGCATTGGTATTAGGAGGTACGAAGGTAGGTGCCCATGAGATATGGGGCGGTGTGCCTGCGAAGTTCATAAAAAAAGCCCCCGTAGGAAAGGCGGAGGCTTACGCTGCACACTATGCACAGTATGCGGCAGATTATCTGAAAGAGAAGGAGTGAGTGTGCTAATCAAATAAGGCTTAGTCGTCTTCAAACTTCAGACCTTCTTCTTTGTCTTTCTTGTAGTAGTCAGAGAGCATGCCGAGGAAGGTGGTAATCTCCTTGACTGCCGCTTCGGTGCTTGCACTGACCTCTTTGTGTTGTAGGCGTAGCATCATCACACCGTATAGCGCGTTGAGACATGTCTCTATCTCGCCAACGTCCTTGCTGCCCTTCGAACGCAACTCAACAATAAATGGAAGCACCTTGTAGTATTCGACACTGTAGAAAGGAAACTTGGGGGACTGCATCAGCATCTCGTGCAGTTCTGACATCTGCTGGATTACAATTTGCAATATCTGTATGTGGCCTTGCTGCGTCTTGCCTTCCTCGCGCATCATGCGTATCAGGTTGCCGTACCAGTCAATCATGTCTTCGCGTTGCTCGTCTGTCAGTTCAAAGCGTGAGATGTACTCACGCTTGATAAGTGAGAGGTCAAGGCCATAGGCACGTATGATGTCCTCCACCTGCCACATATAGAGCAGGTATTCAGCTATGTTTGTCTTGCGGAGTTGCTGTGATATAATCATTAGTATATTGAGAATAAATTAAATGCCGTACCGATGAAGATAGCGAAGGAAAAGACCATCACTATCGAACCGATGAGGCGGTTGATGATAACTATAGTGTCAAGAGAGAAAAACTCGCGCACCTTGTCAACAAGCCATGTCAGTCCATACCACCATAGCACTGCACCGCCTGCGATGCTTAGATAGCCCAGTGACATCTCAATAGGGTGATTGGGGATTACGAAGGCAAACTGAGCAAATGTAGCGAGGAAAAGAAATATAATCAAGGGATTGGATACCGTGACGAGAAATGCCGTCACGAAATTGTGTAGTAAGGTTCCCTTCTGTTTTTTCTTGCTTTCATGTATGTTCTTGCGTGGGTCACTGTTGAAACAATAAAGTCCGAAGCAGAAGAGCAATATACTGCCGAAAATCTGCAAGAAGAATTTATTTTGCGGAGCATCAATGAGTTCCATTACGAAACTCATACCGAAGCCTGTGAGCAAAGCATAGAATAGGTCGCTTGCGGCAGCACCCAGTCCGGTTACAAAACCATACCAACGGCCTTTGTTCAGTGTACGCTGTACGCAGAGTACACCTACAGGACCCATCGGGGCTGAGCAGATAATGCCCACGATCATTCCTTTTACTATTATATCGAGAAAGTTAAATGGCAGTGTAAACATTCGGCAAAGGTACTCATTTTTTTTATATTATACAAACTTTATCTGGCAAAATCTGTGTGCAGACGCTATGCTTCCCTTAATTTCTGTCTTCTAAGCAGACATCGCAGTGACCGCAATCTTCTTTTGTTTCTTCACCGAAATACTCCATGAGCATACGCTCGCGGCAGGTGTCGTTCTCGTTGATGTATTGCAGCATACTGTCAATGTGAGTTTTCATACGTTGTCGAGCATCTTCGTATATTTCGTGGCCAATCTTTATGTGTTCGGCATCGGTACGCTGTCGCAGGTATGTTATGATTGGTATCTGCCTTGGTGGTAGATAGCGTATGACGCGTCGCTGGGCGAGGGATTTTAAATCCTGATGTATCGCCTCAGTCGTCAATGCAGTCTTGCGGCATAGTAGTGAGAAATCAATGAAGGTCATGTCCGTGAACAAAGTGCCGTAGTTACGTAGTAAGGCATTTATGATTTTCTCCTCCGTGTGTGATAGGTTCAAATCGTAAAGTTCGTAACGAGATGTGGTTATGATAACACGTGCTCTGTCAGTATGGTCGTGCTCGTAATTTATGTAGCCTGCATTTTGAAGTATGGCGAGTGCATGTTCCAAGTGGGTAGGGTAGTGCTTGAAACGCCTGCAAAACTCTGACTCGTTAAATTCATATCTTACTCCCTCGCCGCAGTTTATGGCAAGTTCAAAGTAATATGCCAGATGCTCATAAACTTGTCTGATGTATTCTTTTGGAGGGAACGTTGTGTTTATTCGTTTCGTCAGAGCCGAAGTGTCAGAACCATTGCACAGCAGTACGGCATACGCTCGTTCTCCATCTCGTCCTGCACGCCCAGCTTCTTGGAAATAAGCCTCGATAGAATCTGGACAATCCATGTGTATGACTAATCTGACGTTGGGTTTGTCAATGCCCATGCCAAATGCGTTGGTGGCAACCATAATGCGTACTTCGTCTGCCTGCCATTGATCTTGACGACGTTCTTTAATAGCAAAGTCAAGTCCTGCGTGATAGAAGGTTGCACTTATGCCTTCGGCGTTTATCATGTCAGAAAGCTCTTTCGTACGTTCTCGGTTGCGTGTATATACAATGACGCTGCCATCTACGGAGTTGACGATATGCATCAACTCGCGAAACTTGTCTTCCGTGTTTCTCACCACGTATGAAAGGTTCTTGCGCCGGAAGCTCATGGAGAGCACATTCCAATGCTCAGCATCTTCTGGCTCGATGCTCAGGCTGCGTGTTATGTCCTTGATTACCTGTTTGGTGGCAGTAGCTGTCAATGCAAGGACTGGCGGTATAGTGAAATGGTCAGAGTTATTCTTGTTTGCCTGCGTATCAGCGTGGTCAAGCAGTATCTGCAGCAATTTACTGATTTGCATATATGAAGGTCTGAAGTCATGTCCCCATTGTGATATACAATGGGCCTCGTCAACAACGATGAAACACACTTTCATATAATACAATTTCGCAAGAAAAAGCTTGTTAGATAGTCGCTCAGGGGAAATATACAGAAATTTCACAGCACCAAAGATGGTGTTGTCGAGTATGCGTTGCACTTCTTTGTGTGATAGTCCTGAGTAAATGGCTTCGGCTTTGATACCTCGTTTTTTCAGATGCTGTACCTGGTCTTTCATCAGGGCAATGAGTGGAGATATCACAATGCATACGCCATCCATGACGAGAGCTGGCACTTGGAAGGTTATGCTCTTGCCACCGCCGGTAGGCATGAGTCCCAACGTGTTCCTGCCTGAGCCAATACTGCGTATGATGTCGAGTTGTATGCTACGGAAACTGTCGTAGCCAAAATAGCGTTTTAGCGTTGATAGATATGTTTCATCACTGTAATTCATAATACATGAATGTTTTTTAAGGAATGATGATGTGACGCATTATGAATTAAAATGGATATCTTCTATCTGTAGCTGTACGTTACCTCTTTTATATATGTTCTCTTCAATGGAATAAAGTATGCTGAACGAACGGCGTGACTTTATGTATCGTGCTGCGGCTGATTGCCCGAAAGCTATCCCATTCATCACTGTCGGTGATTTTGAATCAACCAACTCAAGTTTGATGTGCTCCTGATGCCTGCCTACCACCTTTGAAGTCCCGAAGTCATACACTCCATTTGTTACGAATATAGGCTTCGGGTTGCCTGGGCCGAAAGGAGCGAAGCGTTTCAAATCGTGCAACAATCGTTTGTTTATGTCGTTGAAATCAATAAGTGCATCAGCATTAAGTGTGGGTACGGTCTGTGTAGGATGTATATGTGCTTGCACGTACTCTTCAAATCGTTGTTTGAATAACGCAACGTCTTCCCATTTGATTGTAAGACCGCAGGCGTAGGTGTGTCCACCGAAGTTAATCAGTATGTCTCTGCAACTTTTTACTGCTGCGTAAACATCGAATCCCGCTACGGAGCGTGCTGAGCCCACGGCAAACTGTCCGTCGCGTGTCAGTACTACCGTAGGACGAAAATATATATCGGTGAGTCTCGCTGCCACAATGCCTATTACGCCTTTCTTCCAGTTTTCGTCATATATAACGATGCACTGTTTGTGCTCCTGCTTGTTAAGGCGAGCCACGATGCCGTTGGCTTCTTCGGTCATTTGCTTGTCAATGTCTTTGCGTTGCTCGTTGTATTCGTCAATATTCTTTGCTATGTTGAGAGCGGTTGTCGGGTCACGCTCTACAAGTAAGTCAACAGACAACTTGCCGTTCTCCATTCGTCCAGAGGCATTGATACGCGGACCAATCTTAAACATAATCTCGCTCATGCTTATCTCGCGTCCGCTGAGTGAGCAGGTCTCTATTATTGCGTTTACTCCTACGGATGGCTTACTATTGATTTGTTTCAGTCCGTGATATGCAAGTATGCGGTTCTCGTCAGTCACTTCAACCAAATCTGCAGCGATGCTTATTGCACAGAGGTCAAGCAGCGGAGTGAGTTTAGAGAAAGGAATACCATTGTTTTTTGCAAAAGCCTGCATTAGTTTGAAACCAACGCCACAACCGCAGAGGTGCTTGAAAGGATAACTGTCGTCTGTTCGCTTTGGGTTAAGTACAGCCACGGCAGGTGGTAGTGTGTCGTCAGGCATGTGGTGGTCGCAGATGATGATGTCTATACCCAGCGTTTTGGCATAGGCTATTTCCTTGTGAGCCTTAATTCCGCAGTCAAGCACAATGACAAGAGAAACGGATTGTGCCGCTGCATATTCCAGACATTTCATACTGAGACCGTAGCCTTCGTCGTAGCGGTCGGGGATGTAATATTCTATATTACTATAGAACTGTTTTAGGAATTTATACACCAAAGCTACAGCAGTACATCCGTCAACATCATAGTCGCCGAAAACCATAATGCGCTCTTTGCGCCCGATTGCATCGTTTAGACGATCTACGGCTACGTCCATATCGCGCATGAGGAATGGATTTATCAGATCGTTGAGTTGTGGACGGAAGAAACGCTTTGCTCCAGACTCGGTTGTTATTCCTCGCCTGATGAGTTGTGTAGAAAGCACAGTAGATATGTTGAGTTTAGTGCTCAACTCCTGTGCCTGTCTCTTCGTCTGTTCGTCAGCTTCGTATGTGTTCCATTCAAAATGCACTGGCTCGTATTCCTTTCTGTCTGGTAGCTTCTACTTTTTCTTAACATTGAATTTCGTTATTTTCCCCTCTGGCGTTACTTCTATCGTAACTGCATACTTTGCGTATGTCTCAAGCGAAGCCTCCGTACGCTCTATATTCTGTTCGGCATCAAATGTTGCCACGAGGTTTGCAGGGTCAGAACTGCCTTCTACTCCCTTGCTTACCTTGAAGGGATCGAGTATGTGCCAGTTCATGTTGGTTATGTCTGACTTGTATAGTTTGTTCATGAAACTTATGGCGTTCTGCTCGGCATCACTCGTTACTGTGCTGCATAGTTTCTCGTCATTATGGGCATTGATAGCTTGGAAGAAGCGTTTGCATATATCGCGTGTTGTTGTCTTCTCCTGTGCAGTCACTTCCTTGGCTTTTTTGTTGTCGAGGTATTCCTGTGCCATGGCGGCGCGTCTGCTGTCAGGGTGTATCTTCAGATATTCTGCATAGGCTTCTGGTGTACCCTTGCGGTCGGCGGTGCTGAAATCTATCGAGTCGATGAGGTCTTCGGCTTCGCCCTTGTGCAGTGACTGTGGGTGTGTCTTGATGAAATCAGCCAGTTTGCTCTTGGAACCGCTTGCCAGAGCATTGCTCCAGTCTGCATCTTCTTGCGTCAGCACGGTCAGGCGGGCATTGACAGAGTCGCGATGCTCCTGTGGTGCATCGTTAAATTCTACGAGGTAGTCTTTCAAGTCCTGCACGTTAGTACTCAGCATTGCTTCCTCATATCGTTGTTGTTCGCGCTTCTCGCCCGTAGCGTTGCTCCATAACCAGTATGCTACAATACATACTACCAGTGCTATGATAAACGACAGCATCATTATCAGTCCCTTGTTTTTCTTCGGCTCATCATATTGTGACGATGTGCCTCTGTATGGCGGAATGGTTAGAGTGTCGTCGTCGTACTTCCGCTTGTCGTCGGTTTTATTGTCGTCATAAACGTTTTCATCGTTGACGTTGCTTTCGCTTATCTCGCTTTTTGTCCCCTCGTTCTGCTCGCCAATGCTCCACTGCAGTTGCTGCTGCATAGGCTTTGCTGCAGTGTCGTTTTCTTTTTCGTCGATTGATGGCGTAGCAGCTACGTCAACATCGTTCTTGTCCTCGTTGACGATGTCGCTATTGATATTGCTATTGCTATTGCTGTCGAATACTATGTGTCTATAAGAATTGATTGCAGGATTGCCGGCAATCTTTATTCCGCAACTGGGGCATATAGCCGCCTGATCACTTACTTGGTGTCCACATTCCGGACAAGAAATCAATGCCATTGTTGTTATTTCAGAGTTATGAGTTACGTGTTGAGTTGTTATTTACGTGTTGTAGCCATGCATCATGGCTCTCCCTTGCGATGACGGAAGCGCAGTTCGCGTAGTTTATGCTCTCCCATGAAGCGGCTTTTGTCAACATAACCATTGATGCCGTGCAGGTGTCCTCTTCCTGTGTATTGCCACATGGTTACGTCGCGTCCGTCAGCCAGTACTGGCTCGCGTGAGGAATATTGCGCAATCATAAGCAGGTAGCGGTCAAGCTTGCCCTGAAAGTGCTTATTGTAGAAGTTTGTTCCTACATAAATCAACGGACGCTGGCGGTAAACCTGTTCAATCATGTCGAGAAACTTGAAGAGCGAATCGCAGAGAGCCTCTGTGCTGAGTCCGCCCGTCACTTCTACGTCAATCATCGGGATTAGGTCTTGCTCGCTCGGCTTACACTGAGCAAAGAAGTTGGCTACCTGCAGTTCCTGGTCAACCGTGGGGCGGTAGAAATGGTATGAGCCGACCTTCAGTCCGTAGTTATGCGCTGTAAGAACGTTGTTCTCATACGTAGGGTCTATGCGTGTGCTACCCTCTGTAGCCTTGATATATACGTAGGCCATCTTTGTGCCTGTGCCTATGGTCTCCCAGAACACCTCGCCCTGATAGTGTGAGATGTCGATTCCGTGAATATGTGAGCATGTGTCCTCACACTCGCTGTATTGTGACTGTGCTGCGGCAGTGGTTGCCATGAACGTTGCTGTAAGTGTGAGTAGGGAGTATATAGTTTGTTTGAATTTGTGTATGCTGTATATCATACGTGCAAAGTTAGTAATTTTTTCTGAGAAAAACAAATGTTTTTGTTTTTTTAATATAACGTATGTACATGTACGTATTAGATATAGGCGAAAAAAAGAAACAAGCGTTGTTTGCTTGTTTCTTTTTGTACACCCTCAGAGGCTCGAACTCTGGACCCACTGATTAAGAGTCAGTTGCTCTACCAACTGAGCTAAGGGTGCATTGTTTGTTTTGTTATTTACTTGCTTTTCGAAAGCGAGTGCAAAATTACTAACTTTTTTTGTAACCTCCAAATATTTGTCAATAAATTAACTTTGGTTAACATATGTAGGGTTTAATTTTGCTTTTGTTTACATATTGATGCTTTTTCAAAGGTAATATGTGGTGACTGTCTTAATGGTGGAAACGGGCATCTGGTTGAAGGCGCATGACTGCCAATAAGACACCAGGAAAGCCGCTCCGACGTGCTATTTCTGCACGCGTGGCGGCTTTCCTGGTTTTATTGAATAGGTTTTGTGTCATACACAGTGTATTATGTTATGCTGTGCGGCGTCGGCGGTTGCAATAGCGCTCGCACTGCATACAGATATCATAGCCTAACAGGGCTCCGAGTATGAAATCCTCTTCAGGCGACAGCTCATTTAGCGGCTTCACTACAATCATGCGGATGGCATTGAGACACTCCTCGCGTCCGAAGAACAGGTTGACGTTGTCGCCCGACAAAGGCGAGATGACGTAGTCGATACCCTGACGCTGCAGACGTTCCACGGCATAACTCATGTATTTCTTGTGGAAGGTGTAGAGCACCATACGGCGCACGCCCTTCTTGTACTCATAGATGTGGTTCATGAGTACGCGCATTGGTGCATCGGCACCGAGCAGAGCGTCATTTTGTGGTGTGTCGTGTGACTGACAGTAAGTAGTGTTGTGTGAGTTGTCGTTGTAAGGAATCATATTTTGTTATTCGCTTGTCGTTTTTATTACAGGGCTGGAGTGATGGCTGCCACCCATGTATCTATACGCTCAGGTGTCTTGCTCTCCTCATTGTCGTTGTCGAGGGCGAGACCTACGAACTTGCCGTCAACCACGGCCTCAGAGTCGTCGTAGCTGTATTCTGAAGCGTCAACAGCTCCTATGATGTTTGCGCCAGCCTGCTTGGCAGCGTTGTAAATCTCAGCCATGCCACCGCAGAAGGTGTCAGAGTAGGAAGCAGAGTCGCCGCAGCCGAAGATTGCGACGGTCTTGCCGCTGAGGTCAGCAGCCTTCAGGGTGTTCAGTCCGTCATACCAGTCGTCCTGCACTTCGCCTGCACCCCATGTTGAAGTGCCGAGAATAAGGTTGTCGTTTTCTGCTATCACGTCGGCTGTCAAGTCGCTTACGTTAATTGCCTCAGTGTTGAGTTTAGCGGCGATGTCGCCTGCTATGCCCTCGCACGTTCCTGTAGAACTGCCGAATACTACGATTGTCTTTTTCATTTTGTTTTTTTTTTGTGGATTATATAATTCCAATGTATTTTATAGAATTCGAGTACAATTGTTATCGCACGTCTCTGATTTGCAAGTGCAATGCTATCGTACGAAGCAAATAGTGCTTGTCATTCGTAAGAATGGGGCACGTCTCTGATTTGCAAGTGCAATGCTATCGTACGAAGCAAATAGTGCTTGTCATTCGTAAGAATGGTGCACGTCTCTGATTTGCAAGTGCAAAGTTACAACTTTTCCCTATTCTCCGCAATACCTAAAAATGATGATTTTATTACTGTGCAATGTTATAACGCACTCATGCTAACGTGAAAACAAAAATAAAGTAATCGCACTCTGATTACTCGGTAATCGCATAGCCTTTACAAGGTAATCAGTATGCGATTGCAGGGTAATCAGAGTGCGATTGCAAATATTTGGAAATAAGAATGTTATTACAGGCCAATCTTATTCAGGGCCTTGTTTGTAGCCTCATTTACCTTCTCGTTGGCCTTCTGTTTGGCAGCGTCAACCTGTTCGTTGGCTTTCTGCTTGGCAGCGTCAACCTGCTCGTTTACTTTCTGCTTGGCAGCTTCCTTGGTCTCCTCCACTTTCTTGTCGGTAGCCTCCTTCACCTCGCTTGCTGCCTGGTTAGCGTCAGCCTTCACGGCAGCTGCAGCCTGATTTGCCAAGTCTGCTATGCTTGTTGACTGCACGGTGTTTACTAAACCGTTGATGGTCTCATTGCCGCTTGCAATCTGCTTCACCTTGTCAGCGTTGGCGTTGATGAACTCCTTAATCTTTGAGGCATACTCCTTGGCCATAGCAGTGTCGCCCTTAGCTATGAGAGCAGCGATAGTCTGCTGTGCCTGCTGTGCCAGAGCAGTCATGGCGGCAGGGTCGTTAGCGTTGAGTTTCTCGTTAAGTTGGTTTACGAGAGCGTCAGCATCGGCTACGAGGGTGGTGTCTTGAGCGAGAGAGTCAACGAGTTCAGCGTTTTCTGCAGTCTTGTTGCCGCATGAAGCGAAGCCTATGGCAACGCATGCCATAGCCATGATGAATAGTTTTTTCATAGTTCTTTTCTTTTTAGTGGTTTGTTTTGTTAGTGATTATTCTTTATGATTATAGGCGTAATCCATAATTCATAACAGCCATCTTGTTAGTGAGTGGCAAATTATGAATTATGGATTTTGCATTTAGAGTTTATTGCAGTTCTGCCAGTTCGATGATTTTGTCAACGGCTGCCTTTAGTCCGTCGGCATTCTTACCTCCTGCCGTTGCGAAATGTGGCTGACCTCCGCCGCCGCCCTGTATGAGTTTTCCGGCCTCACGCACTATCTGACCTGCGTTCTTTCCATCCTTTACAAGGTCGTCAGAGAATGCTACGGTGAGTGTAGGCTTGCCTCCGGCTGCGCAGCCGATGGCTACGAGCAGACGTTCGGGGAACTGTGTGCGTAGTTGGAATGCCATGTCTTTTGCATTCTGTGCCTCGATGGGCAGTACTCCTGACACTACCTTTACGCCGTTGATTTCCTGTGCGTTCTTTATCAGTTCCTCCTTGAATTGGGATGCTTTCTGAGCTTTGAATTCCTCTACCTGGGCCAGCAGTTCTTTATTCTCGCTGATAGCCTTTGTGATAGTCTCAAGTAGGTTAGGGGTATTGTTGAACAGCGCACGTAGGTCGTTCATCATGTCCTGCGCACCATCAATGAGTTTCTCCACTGCTTCGCCCGTTACTGCCTCGATACGGCGAACGCCAGCGGCAACACTGCTCTCAGAAGTGATGCGCACCATGCCTATCTGTCCGGTGGCCTTGGCATGGCATCCACCGCAGAACTCTACAGAGGAACCGAATTTCACCACGCGAACCTTGTCGCCGTATTTCTCGCCAAACAAGGCTATGGCTCCGAGTTGCTTCGCCTCTTCGATTGGAGTGTCGCGAAATTCCTGCAGTGGTATGTTCTCGCGGATGCGTGCATTGACAATGTGTTCTACCTCGCGTAGCTGTTCTGGCGTGACTTTCTCAAAATGAGAGAAGTCGAAGCGCAGATAGTCAGCCGTTACCAGCGAGCCCTTCTGCTCTACGTGCTCACCGAGTACCTCGCGAAGCGCTTCGTCAAGCAAGTGCGTACAGGTGTGGTTGCTTTCTATTGCATGGCGGCGGTCTGTGTCAACGCAAGCCATGAACTCTGCCTCTGGCTGCTGAGGTATCTTGTCAACGATGTGTATGGCAACACCGTTCTCTTTCTTCGTGTCGAGTACCTTTATCTCTTCATTCTCAGATACGAGTACGCCAGTGTCGCCTACCTCACCGCCCATCTCTCCGTAGAAAGGCGTTTGGTCGAGTATCATTTCGTATGCGATGCCCTTCTTTTGCTTCACCTCACGGTATTTCACGATGTGGCAGGGGTATTCAGTATAGTCGTAGCCTACAAACTGGCTTTCTTCTGTTTCGTTCACTACGTTCCAGTCGCCCAATTTTACCTCGGCGGCATTGCGCGCACGGTTCTTCTGTTCCTGCATACATGTGTCGAAACCCTTTTCGTCAACTGTCATGCCTTGCTCGCGGCAGATTAACTCGGTAAGGTCGAGAGGGAAGCCAAAGGTGTCGAACAGGGTGAAGGCCTTGTCGCCTGCAATCTCTGTCTTGCCAGCAGCCTTTGTCTCGTCGATTACTCCCTGTAGCAGACGGATGCCGTTTTCGAGTGTGCGCAGGAATGAAGACTCCTCCTCCTGCATCACCTTCATGACGAGTTTCTGCTGGGCTGGGAGTTCGGGGAATGCTTCGCCCATCTCTTCAACGAGTACTGGCACGAGTTTGTATATGAATGCCTCTTTCTGTCCGAGGAATGTATATCCGTAGCGGACGGCACGGCGCAGTATGCGGCGGATGACATAGCCAGCCTTTGCATTCGAAGGCAACTGACCATCGGCAATAGCGAAGGCGATGGCACGCAGGTGGTCAACGATAACGCGCAGTGCGATATCCTTCTTCTCGTCGTCGCCATATTTGCATCCTGCCATATCGGCCATAGCCTTTATGAGTGGCTGGAATACGTCGGTATCGTAGTTTGATGTCTTGCCCTGCAGCGTGCGCACCAGTCGCTCAAAGCCCATGCCAGTGTCGATAACCTTTGCCGGCAGTCCTTCAAGCGACCCGTCAGCCTTGCGGTTGAACTGCATGAACACGAGGTTCCATATCTCGATGACCTGCGGATGGTCTTTGTTTACAAGCTCACGACCTGGCACCTTGGCTTTCTCCTCTGCCGAACGGCTGTCAACGTGAAGCTCAGAGCAAGGACCACATGGACCCGTGTCGCCCATCTCCCAGAAGTTGTCGTGCTTGTTACCATTGATGATATGGTCTTTCGGCAGGAACTGTTCCCAGATGCTTGCAGCCTCGTCATCGCGTGCCAGTCCTTCCTCTGGCGACCCCTCGAATACCGTAGCGTAGAGGTCTGCAGGGTCAATCTTCAGTACATCGACGATGTATTCCCATGCCCATGATATGGCTTCCTTCTTGAAATAGTCGCCAAACGACCAGTTTCCAAGCATCTCAAACATGGTGTGGTGGTAGGTGTCGTGACCGACCTCCTCCAGATCGTTGTGCTTGCCTGACACACGCAGACACTTCTGTGTGTCGGCCTGACGGCGGCACTTTGGCGTGGCGTTGCCAAGTATGATGTCTTTGAATTGGTTCATGCCGGCGTTAGTAAACATCAACGTCGGGTCGTCTTTGACCACCATCGGTGCCGATGGCACGATGAGGTGTTCCTTGCTTTCAAAGAATTTCTTGAAAGACTCGCGTATTTCTTTTGCTGTCATTATGTGTTGTTAATCTTTTTTCTTACTCGCTGTAGGGAAAATGTTCAATTTCTCTCTTGCTACGTTTGTCTATTTAATATATTATGACAATACTTGTAAGCAATATGTGTGTTCAAATCAATGCTGTTGCATTTTTTCTCTTACATTGTATTTTACGTGCAAAATTAAGGAAAAAAACTGATACTGCCAAATTTTTATTTGTTTTTCATGTTTTTCGTTGTTTGTATAATCTCCGCAAAGATACGAAAAAAAACGGTATATAGCGTAACAAGTGCTGATAATATTACGTGTTAGAAAGCCGAAAAAAGAAAAAATGTACTGTTGTATAGCCATTTTTATATTGCAAGAACAAAGAAATAAAAACTATTGTCCCTCAAACTTTTGGTCTTATCAGAATTTTTCCTTAACTTTGCAGAAGAGTAATAATGTGAATATAATAATTATAAACCCTTTAATACCTTATATAATAAGAAACAGATAGTGAGATAGAAACTTTGTGCAGATGCACGCCGAGGACTTAATCCTCTTGATTATCAATAAAGGTGGGGCTGTTGTTTCCCACTGTAACAAGAATTATTAACCCTGGCGTTGTTGCTCACAGCTTAACATATAATATACATGGACTAACAGTCCTTGTTCTCGCATTTCGAAACCGCCAATTTCAAAAACAGTAGAGAACAAGCGATTACAGGTTCACGTACCTTTACGGGGCGTGAACTGCTGACGCTTTTCATACTGTGCGGTGCTTGGCGGTACCAGAAATGCGGAAAAGCTATAAAGCAGTTCCGCCTTTTTTTTACAATTATGAAGAAATATTTACTTACACTATTATTTGTTGTCGCAACATCAAACATTACTTTAGCTGGACATTATATAAAAACTCTTAATGAAGATATTCCTACTTTATCATCTGGATTTGCTTCCCAACATGTAGATGCAGTGTTAGAAGTTCGGTCAGCAGATGAATCTTATACAGCAAGAGTAGCAGGTTCAGCAGCAGAATGAGACCACCACTACAGAGAACAAGAATGATCAAAGCGTAAGAAAAATTAGGCGTATGGCTCATTTTGCAGGATAAAATTGCGTAGTAGGACATGCTTAAGAACTCAAATCTTATTAAAATAATAAAGAAATGAAAAAGAATATATTAACTCGCGCAAGCCAGTATTCATTTATGGCACGTGCTTTTGTACTGTCTATGCTCATCGCTTCTTGTGGCGGTGATGGTGGCAATAACGACGGGAATAATACAGATGAGCCTCTGTCTGATAAAACTACACCCGTGACATTTATCATAGACAACGGACTATTCTATATGTTCGACTATTCAGGGAGTCGCTACATAGGCTCTGACACAGTTGAGATATGGAATGGACGCACAGATTTGAAAAACAATGTGGATATAGACCTGCGCCAGGGCAAACACCATGTTTTATGGATGTCAGGACTTAGTTTGTATGATTGGAACAGATACAGCGGAGAACCTTCATACATCCACTTCAACCCGAACAGTCAGACAATTACAGCTGTCGGCAAAAATCCATTGGACAGCTACGGTGTGAATTATGCAGAATGTGACGTTACGGTAAAAGAATATCTTCTGCCCAAACAAAACCTTGCTTTCAAACCCCTCACGGCAAATATCAGGGTAGAGGTGACAGACTACTCTTATGAAGTAAAGAAAGCCTTCAACAAAAGATTTGCAATAGGTGTGATGAAGGGTTATCCTTACGTGTCTTCCACGTCACTCTACGGTGATAGCTACACAATGGCTACTCCCTCTTCAGACTATAGCCTGGAACTCAATGATAATCTGATCAGTTCTATAAATTCAAAATCACCTACTGAAGCACTTATCAGTTCATATACTACTATGAAAGAATATTCATATGAATCATCATGGTTTGGTGTTGAAGAAATTTCCATAAACGTCCAGAACTCCCACTATATTCTCTGCCCGGCAAAAGGATTGGAAAATATACAGCTTACAGCAGAGGTACAGGATAAGAATGGCAATCCTATTACTACAACCGCTCTCCCCAAAATATCCCTGCGCCGTGGCTATACCACCGTACTGCGCGGTCCGCTGTTCTCAGGCACCACTTCTGACTGGATGGTTACAATGGAACCATACGAAGAGCAATGACACCACCATAAGTGCATCTTTGCAATGTGTAATTTCCTTTCGCCACCAGGCAACCATCGTGTTGCCTGGTGTTTTGCAATTATCCCGAACTTGTCAAGAAACTCCCTGATAGACATAAAACTTTCCTGTCTTGGCAAAAGCCTTGGGTTCACTTTTTGCCAGTCTTGCAAGGTCGTCTTTTACCCTGTCAGAAAGTCTTATACTATATATCATAACCGCAACGTTTCAGGTGAGTAGCCAGGTCTTCTCCTGGTAACATAACAGAATACTCTCCGCGAGCAATTTGTTCCTCTGACTCCTTAATCTTTTCCATAAACTCTTCTTTGGTCATTAGAGTTGAGTCGTTTTTCTCTTTCACCAGACGTGAGACGTATTTTGCTAAACGTCCCATCAGTTCCTTGCTGTCAGCTATAGCATCGATGTCTTGCCAAAGTTTTGCGTATTGTTTATTTAGTTGTAAGGCTGTCATAATGCAATGGATATTATGGTTCGTTCGTTGCAAAGTTACATCTTTTTTATGAAATAACTATTTGTTTCTGTCATAAAAAAAACAAACGACAAGAAAAAACATTTGCCATACTTTAAAAATTATACATACATGTATTATACATAGATGTATATTTTAAGACAAACCTAAAAACAATGAGTCCCATGTGTCATAATGATACATGGGACTCATTTGTGTTATTGATTATGGTTTTGGGGTTGTGTTGTGACAAACCTTATACCTTAATACTTTCAACGTTCTTCCGAAATTACTTGCGATAGTCGGCGAGGTCTTCGGCTGTTGCTGACATTACGAAGTCATAGTGCTTCTCTACCTCTGCGGCAACGTAGCGGGTATATACACGTGCAGACTTAGCAAAGAGTTCAGGTGCCTTAGAGGCATCGCCGATGAGCAGGAGAGCCATGATGCAGTCGGCTGCCATCTCGTAAAGGTGACGGATGGCGAAATCCTTGAACTCGTCGTCCTTCTTCTCGTTTACATATTCCACAGCCTTGTTATACTTCTCTGCCATCTTTGCCACACGTTCCTTCAATGGCTGGAACTCTGCAGCACACCAGTCTGTGGTGCCTACCTCCTTAGGAGCCTGGCCTGCCTCCAGCATGTCGGCTATTACCTGACCATAGAAACCGTTGGTGATGTAACGGCCAGCGGCAACAGTCTGCAGCTGTGTGGTACCCTCATAGATGGTGAGGATACGTGCGTCACGGTACAGGCGCTGGCAAGCATACTCAAGCATGAAACCTGAACCACCGTGAATCTGTATGCCGTCGTATGCGTTCTGGTTAGCATACTCTGAAGTCATACCCTTGGCGATAGGCGTGAAGGCATCAGCAAGCTTAGAGTAAGTCTTGCACTCAGTGCGCTCTTCCAGAGTAAGTTTTTCGCCCTGCTCCTTGCGCTCGCGCTCAATGTCCTCAAGTGTCTTATACATGTCCACATAGCGTGCTGTGGTGTAATAGAGCGTACGTCCTGCGTCAAGCTTAGCCTTCATTATGGCAAGCATGTCATATACAGCAGGGAAGTTGATGATAGCCTTGCCGAACTGCTTACGGTCCTTGGCGTATGCCAGAGCCTCGTTGTATGCCATCTGTGAAGTACCTGTT
>OCVV011334082.1_pt1 | contig 34755 bp, 27 predicted proteins | sample 1539721 | NCBI WGS metagenome assembly OCVV01 (sample SAMN02144230, study PRJEB22623) | gut metagenome | biome: sheep rumen | host: Ovis aries | place: New Zealand | reverse complement strand
CAAAATATTCTTGAAAACGGAGGATATGATACGTCTGAAGCCACAGGATTATTTAGTCTTATTAATATTTTGGAGGAGATCTAATGTCATCCGGTTTTCAATTTATAGAACAACCATTATTTATTAAAAATTGTGGACCAGCAACAACAATCCCAATGACAATCTATACAGATTCTGGAACATATGAGGGATTTCGACTTGAAATGGCCTATATATCCCTAGCTTCTGATACAGTTAGACAAAAAACCATATCATTGGATAATTATGAATATGGCGACACCAAGGTTCAAAGGATTAAAGGTTTTTTCGAAAATGATATGTGGACGGGAACATCTGGAAATACATTGCATGTTGAATTATGGAATGACAATGACACAGAACTAATAAAGACGGATGACATAGAAGTTTTTGAAGAAGAATGGACTCTCAGAGAAAGTCTTGAAGTTGCTTATAATGAATTACATAAGTTCCTTGAAGACGTTGAAGAACAACATCTTGTATATTATCTTGTAGATGCGAGCGGATTCGGGAGTCTCATTAACAAGGTCGACGAGTACATGGCATGCAAGATAATAGAGAACCCTGATCAATATTTCGGACACCCGTCAAAAGATCTAGAATTCACACATTTGTTATTAAAAAACACAAGTCCAAGTCAACCCTTGCTGCATCGAGAATTTACAAAGAAAACCAATTACAGATTAGATTTTAAGTTTCAAACAAGCGTCGATAATAGAACTGGTTTCATGTATGGATTTGAGCCTGGCTTGGCATCGGGGGCTGACCTTAGTACATCATCCGGAGCACATGGATTAAACATAGTTACTGACACAGGCAATACAATCATTGAAACGTTTGATAATGGATCCACAATCCCATTATACACTCACACATCCAATCTTTTTTCACCAGGAGGCAGTGATTTTGGTTATTTTGTTTCTATTTATCGAAATGGAATGACAGCTGAAATATACATCAATAAACAATTAATATACACATATGATAATGTCAAATATAATACCATTGGATTGAACAAATGGGGGAGCGGATATAATCGGATTTCTAATATTCAACTAAGCATTGATCCAGAAGAAGAATAACAAGGAGAGGAAAATGACAGATCTTAATTTTATAATAACAGAACAGAATTTTCTAAGAAGAACAGATTCGCATATAATCAAAAATCAGACAATCGATGAGTATACTTGTCATTTTCATTTCGAGAATGAAGAATGGGTTGGAGTTGAAAAATTCGCCGTGTTCTTCACAACTAAAAAACGGTATACCGCATTACTGGGAGAAGAAATGGACTGCTCAACCCCAATTCCGTTTGATATATTATCATCGTGTGTTGTGAACGTCCAGGTTGTCGGAGGAGAGATGGCTGCCAAGAATCATGTTTCCTTAGTCGTCACACAGCCGAAAGAACAAATAATATACGAGTGTCAGAAGCAAGACAACTATCACGACCCCGGAATGGAAGCATATATCAGAATGAGGGAAAAATTTGATGATGTACAAACAGTCGGCGATGATGTTATTTTCTATGCAGAGGGAAAAGAAGTCGCAAAACTATCACTAGGAGAGTTTAACACACAAGCGGACTGGCAAGAGCAAGATTCTAACGTTTCCAGCTTTATAAAGAACAAACCAGCAATTGTTAATAATTTCAGATACGAAAATGATAATTTAATATGCTTGTCTGACGATTCAGTTCAGCAAGTTGTTTCTTTAAAACATAATCATCAATCTAATGACATACTGGATTTTGATGATGAAGTCGATATTGATTTAAATAGTTTATTAGTTAGTTTAACAGAGAATATAAGGAGTTTATAATTATGAGCGTGGACCCCACAATCGTAGCAAATTTCGTACAGGCTATGAATGATAAATTCGAGAATAAGACAGCAAACAAGAAAAATGATATTTCAGGAGATTTCGCATCGGACACGGTCAGCTATCCAACCGTGCAGGCAGTGAAAAATTTTATAACATCAGCCATCAGCGGAAAGGCTAATGCCGACAGCCTGGCTGATGTGGCAACATCCGGATCATATACTGATTTGACAAACAAACCGTCAATTCCAACAAAAACATCAGAATTAAATAATGATAGTGGTTTTTTAACAACTCATCAGGATATTACCGGAAAACAGGATAAGTCAAATATTGTAACATCATGGAGCGTCACCACATCCGACGCAAAATATCCGAGCGAAAAACTTGTTAAAAGCGATCTTGACAAGAAAGTTGATAAGGTTAATGGAAAGGGCCTGTCAACTAATGATTATGATAATACAGCAAAAAATACTGTAGATAACCTAGCAGCCGTTGCAACAAGCGGATCATATAATGATCTTTCAAACAAGCCAACAATACCAAGCGTAGTAGATGTTGTAGCTGACAATAATGCTAATGCAGTATCAAGCAATGCCGTATATGATGAGCTGATATTGAAGGCTGATTCAGCTGATCTTGCATCTGTAGCGACAACCGGATCATATAATGACTTAACCGATAAACCAAGTCTTGGCGACTTCGGAGGAACAATTGACGTTATCAAAAAAGCAACCGCGGAATCCGGATACGCCGCAACCTATGAAATAACACAGAGCGGAGTTAAAGTCGGAGCAAGCATAAATATTCCAAAGGACTTCCTCGTCAAATCCGCAAGCGTTCAAACAGTATCAACAGCAAATACTCCTGTTAACGGATATGTAGTCGGGGATAAATATCTTGACTTCGTAATTAATGCAAAAGACTCCTCAGCGTCCAATGAGCATATATATCTTCTTGTATCAGACCTGGTTGACGTTTATGAAGCTGATGAATCCACAATCACACTATCTGGAAACACATTTAGCGTTAAAAATGGCGGAATTACCTTAACACAATTAGCAACATCTGTTCAAACAAGTCTTGGATATGCAGACGCCTGGAACAGCAGCCCGGCAAAAACAATAACAGCCTCGAATATAAACTCATGGAATGCAAAAAGCAATTTAACATTATCTGATGTAGATAGTGAAATAGAGGCTTATTTAACCGCAATCACAAATGAATTATCATAGGGGTGAAAACATATGCCTGAAAACTCACCCTCGATTTATGCAATAATGGCGGAGCGTGTAGCTAACGCCATTCTTGGAAAAATAAATACTTTGATTGGGGGTCACAATACGAATACACAAGCGCATCAAGATATAAGAGAAGATATTCCATCAAACACAAGTGATTTAAACAATGACAGTGGATTTATCACAAGCTCAAGTATTCCAAGCGCTTCTTCAACAGCTCCATTGTCTGACACACAAAATGGGAGTGTTGGAACCGGTACTACTTGGGCGAGAAATGACCATACACACCCAAAAAGCAGTCTTTATGCAGAATCTACCCATACACATGATGAATATATTCAAAATCAAGAATGTTACTTTGATGGTGATGATTTCGTAATAATATCAGATGAACAAACAATCACCAAAACATTAATAATAGAATGGATTGATAATAACAATGCAAACGGATTAAGACCACGTTACTTACAAGTACCTATTGGTAATATAACCACTTATTTGAGTGAGGAAAATGATTGGAGTGTGTCAATCCCTGATAGTGAAAATAGTGATTGGGATATTCCATCTGTACTGGGATATACAGGAATGATTGATTGGGTTGATGATACTACAACAGTATTTGTATACCAAACAAGATCAAGCCCATCACCATCAGACTTCCCAACAGACGAAGAATTAGATCCAGATCCAATTAAAGTAGATGGAGATGAATGAGAATGATAGAGGTGATTAAGAATGAGCATTGAAAGAACAAATGTCATCCCCTTTTTGAAAGCAAAAACATATTTAAAAGAAGAATTAGATGATAAATTCAATTCAATGATTGCAAAATCAGATACAATAAGTATAGAAAATACCAACTTTTTCGATGTATTGGATTGTATTAATACTAATTTTGATAATCTTACATTTTTTGGTGTTGATAATTATAATGGATACAAAAATAAAAAATGTAGTGTTGTAAATGATGTATTGACAAATACTTCGGTTAGTTCAATTAGTTTGAATATTGAATTCACATCATCAACAAGATACAGATTGGAATTTGATTATTACACAAGTGTGGGTAATCGTAATGGTTTTTACTTTGGTGCAGACCCATCACTTGAAGATGGTGTTGATATACGAACGGGTAATGATGGTTTGCAAGTTGTTGTAGATATTGGTAATACTCTTGTTCAAACTTTTAATGGTAATCTTTCTTCCCCTACAAATGTATATACTCATACAAGCAATCTATTGACAAGTAGTACTCATCACATTAAAATTATTCGTAATGGTACAAATGCTACATTTTATATTGATGATGTTGAATTATACACTTATACAAATGTTAAATACAATACCATAGGATTAAATAAATGGGGTGGTGGATACAATACTATAAGTAATATTAAAATGGCAACTGGTGATTGATTATGGTTAGCGAAGAATGTGTAACATTATACAACAAACTAAATACTTTTGTTAAAAAAGTAATTAATCGTGATGTTCCAAACAAGATTTATCCTATTGGCTCAATATACATGAGTGTTAATTCTACAAATCCATCGGAATTATTTGGGGGCGAATGGGAGAGAATACAAGACCGTTTCTTATTAGCAAGTGGAACAACATATGCTAATGGTTCTACTGGTGGAAGTGCTAATGCAGTTGTAGTCAAGCACAACCACACACAAAATGCTCACACCCATAATGGAGCAAGTGGTAGAGCATTTGTGACAGATGTCGAAGGTACGGGTCTCAATGAAAGCAGATTTACGGCAGTATCAAGTGGAAGCACATATACTGTTCGTTTTGCGAGCGGAGACAATTGGTGGGGTGTTAATAATGTTGGAAACACTACTGCAACAAACCAAGAAAAGGGTGAGGATGGAACTGGAAAGAACATGCCACCTTACTTGGCGGTTTATATGTGGAAGCGAGTAGGATAAAAAGGATATGAAAAATAAATATTAAAAAAAATAGATATGATATTAAAGGAGATTACATATGATTGAAGAAGTATTAACTGCAATTGGAGTCATGGGAATAATCTTATTCATTCTCGTACTGGCATTACTGCCGTTCATCTGCACTATCGTATTGGGAACTTACCTTGCAACAACATTGGGGTTAACAGGTATAGTATGGTGGAGCTTCGTAATCCTATTCTACCTTCTCATCGCAGGATTATTCGGCTTAATAGCACATATATAGAAGTGAAAAACATATTAAAAGATTCTATTTAAATCCAGGAGGGCGAATGATGAAAAAATCAATAATATTCATTATTCTTCTTATCTTGTTTATAAACACAGCATATGCCGGCAATAATACGTCAGAAACACAACATCATACTTATTCCATAGAATATTCAGATAATATAACTCATACGCTTGAAGGCGGAGATTCAAATATTGAATTCGCAAATGGATATCGCGGATATTGCGTGGAATATCGGGAAAAATCAGCTGAAAAAGATGATAAATTTTATGTAACCAATACATCATATATTACCAACAAGAATAATAATCAAGATGTGAGCAACCATATTAAAACATTTTTTACATACTTTTATAATAACACACAATCAAATAATCTTACACACAATGGAAAACCTATAGACCAGACAATATACAATCAACATATTATCTGGTATTTTACAAATGATTTTTCATCTCCTATTACCGATAATAGCACAGAATTATTAAACAACATCATAAAAAAATCCAACACAATGAAAATTCCTGATGATGGAATATTGAAAATTGATAACAAAACAGAAATGTCATATAGCTTCAGGGGTTTGTTGTCGTTTTTTGAAGAGCATCAAAATTATTTCGGATATAATATATCATTCAGGAATGTTTCTGACAATATAAGCACGGATTCAAATATTAATAAAAACAATACAAACATCAGCGAAGAAAAGAAGAATACAACTGATTTAGATAATGAACAGAATAATAAAACAACACAACAAAAACAACATAGTCATGATCATTCTTCATCAATAAATATTTTATCATTAAATAATTTAAAAACAGGAAATCCTCTTGTTGCATTATTAATCGTTTTATTAATAAGCGCAGCAATAATGATATACAAGGAGTGATAATATATGAAATCGATTTATCTTATCAACGAAGCCAAAGAAGTCAAGGCATTCGTGGAGAAAAACAAGGCATTGCCAAAATTTTGCACAATCAATGGTGATCAGTACAGCATATATACGACGGCATATATGTTTTCCAGACTTTTATCTGATCTTTCACAAAAGAATATTAGTGTTAAAAACATATCCGCCCCATCAACAAAGTTTAGCGGAAAAATCAATGAAAAGGTTTTACCATCTGATTATAAAGACATGAACAAGCGTTTTGCATTATACTGTGAATTGAATAAAAAGATTCCGGCATATGTTACAACTGCGAAAACAAAGACCAAAGTACCATATGATATTTTCGTATATTGTATGTGTAAAATAATTGTTTTTTACTTCAATAATTCAAAGGCATTACCTGCATATTGCCTGTTTAATTCATCGGATATTCAAAATAAAACAAATAATACATCAAAATCATCAAAACCTAAAGCATCATCTACATCGAAGAATAAAAAATCAGCAAAAAAAGATAATTGCTCCAATCCATACACATCCGCACCTCATTTTTTAACTCAAGGATGCAATAAACTTGGCCAGTGCACGGGATATTTCTGCGGCCCTCACGCCATTCATCAATCCATGAGAAAATTTGGCATCACACAATACACAGAACATCAAATTGCAGCATGGGCAGGCACAACAACAGCTGGAAGCGGACATCCAGGTATTAATACAGCCATTGCAAAAATATCTAAAAACACCGGCATAAAATTATCTGTACAATGGAAAAACTTTTCAGATATGGGAGCAACAGATGAGGAAAGATTCAAGGCAATTGCAAAAATAATATGTAATCCTAATAAAGCTGTAATATGGCACATAGCATATATTAACGGAGGAAGCAGTATTAACGGCAAGCACTTTGGGCATTATGAATATATAGATAAAATCAATATATTAACAAAATATGTCAGGGCTCTTAATAGTCTGGGAGATAAAAAAGCAGATGGAAGCTATTCCGGCAGATTACAAGACAGAGCATATTCCGTTCAAGCTTATTTTGCAAGAAACACTCCAGGGAACCAACCAGCTTTATGCATAATAACAAAGGAATGATAAAATGAGACGATTAGACATACTACAAAAAATCAATAATATCTTATACTATTTATTTGGAGACGCCGACATTGTTATAAATCTTCAGGTTTATATTAACAAGAAAAGATATCAAACAAACACGGTAGATTCATCAGAGGTGATCTTATATGATCACGACAAACCAATAGTTCAATAATTATTGTTTAAATATATATAAAAATAAAATTATAATAATGAAAAATGTTGATCACCAAAGAGTTGGAATAGGGCTTTTAGCCCTTTTTTTTATTTTCACAGTGATTACTTTGTTATATATAAACCCTATTATTGAAGAAAAACATCCTATGTACAATAGAACAGAACTATCTCCACAATACGGTTTCTATATATCAAATATAACTTGTCCTAATTGTGATAGCATTAATATAGAACCATATGCATCTCACATAGCAGACGACAATCATAATAAAAGAATCATCACATTTTTTTATTGTCGAAACTGTTCGACAATTTTTTCAATCAGACCAGATAGTGACATACATGACAGAAAAATCTAAAGAAGTAATGAAGCAAATCAATTATAGGAGAACCGTATATTCATGTGGGTTTGTTAAAAGCATTATAACATCAATATTAGGTTTTGCAGCGCTCCTTATCTTTAATAATTTAATGTTAGCGATGGGAAATCCTCTTACGCCATCAACACAAATAATTTTCGGAGCCCTGATCACAATGGGTTGCGTTTCAGCTATCCTATTATTTGATTCGCAAAAAGAAAAAACAAAAGAAGCAGAGCTTGATTTAATCTTTCAAGAAATATTAAAGGCACAAGGATTAATAGATGAAAAATCTCAAGGAGAAAATGAAAATGATAAATGAAGAATTTATAGGAAACACATCTACTATAATCAAAATACTGATATTAACATTTGCGCCCGCAGCACTTTTAGAATATGTAGATGCTAATACTCTAAGCGTTGTTTTATCAGGAATTATAATGTTTATTTTTAGTATTATCGATGCAAAATACACTAATACATTTGCAATATTGAAGAACAAACCAGCCCCTGAAGATAATGACGTGTTAAATGATGAAATTGCTGACGAAGGTGTATAAATATGGGAATGAATAGAAAATGGAATATGAAGATATTTGAATATCATGACTTGAATGGAGAAAGTTCAACACCATCATCCTCTCATAATGAGGTTGAACCGATGCCTCCTGTTGATGAAGTTCACACAGACGCATCAACTCGAGCAGTTACTATGATGAAAGCTCCTTTTGACTTTTCTGAAAACAAAGCGGATCCAAACATATTATCAATAGATTTAACCAATGCCACACCAGATGCTGATTTCTTATCTCAAATTACCAACAGAGAGAATTGGAAAACTCAAGAGAAGATATCTGGAGACGTCTTGATCACGAGACAAGATGATGATGTGATGATTAAATTTACAAGTGTTATACGAGCGGTATGTGATTTTGCTGAAAATGAGAAAAGATGGCTTCTTCAATTTGATTATTTAACTCACCCGTCTTTATATCGAAGTTTTATCCTTTTTGATGGAGTTTCTGGCTCAGACCAGGATACTAAATATCAATATGGAATAGATGTTCCAAGAACCGGTTATCCTCGATTAGAAGTTGCTGCTCAAGACGGATATGAGATTGTAGAAGGAACCCAGGCTGATGAGCAATATTTCACAGGGCAGGATTATATGTCCGTATCCATTATGCGCTGGGATGATGTTTACACATTATTATATGATGACAGATACTTATTAACAGTTCCAACAGATAATGACTCAGTCAACAGGCTTGGAGTATGGGCATGGAGTGGATCTAGCACAACAATTAAAAATCCTAAGTTATACATAATCGATGATGATACAGAATCTAATAATGTTATGATAGAAGGATTATTACATACTCAGGATTCAACAACCCCTCAAGATCCTGAGCCAACCCCTAAAGACCCTGAGCCAACTCCTAAAGACACATCTTAAAATTAAATATAGGGAGTATTAAAAATGGTTAGCGTACAAATATTAGATGAGGAAGAAATATTAGCAGATTTAAATCGTATTGCACAAGAATTAGGCTTGATTAATGAAGTTTTTGAGGCTTCTCATATTTATATTTATTACTCAGTCTTTGCAAGAGTATTCGGTAGAATCATTAGAGTGTTCAGCACATACATAGACAACATCGACATCAATGAAACAACCGATGAAGCATTGCTTGAGCGATTAATAGCTCCATGGGTTACAAAGCGAAGTGCGTCAACCGCTAAAGTCATACTTACATTTACACGACGAAATTTTGATTCAGAATCGGCATCTGATATTTTCATTCCGAGAAATTTTGAAGTAATGACAGAAATGACGGACAACCCAATTGTCTTTCGAACGGCTGAGGCTAGAATCTTATGGAGAGATACATATTCCGTTAAAGTTCCGGCATACTCAATAGATCTGGGAGCAATCAATAACGTAAATGCTAATACGCTAACATATTTCGTTGACTCCGAATTTGCAAATATAAGTGTTACAAATGAAGCTCCCGCTTATGGAGGCTCCGACGAAGAAACAAGTTATGATTCGAGACAACGAATATTATCATTCAGATATGCTCGGGAAGGAGCCAAAGCTCAGCTTCAAAGCGTTCTTAGCAGTGCCGGGATTGATGTTGAATCATTTAGAGTAACAGAATTTTATAATGGATACGGATCATTATTAATCGCGTTAGAATGCGATAGCGATTCGATGTTTCAAGATGTGATTAATCGAATCGAGGTATCGCGTCCTCAAGGTATTCTATATAATTATTGTCGTGTTGAGCCTCAATACATGAATTTCGATATTAAAGTATATGTAACGGGATCAAGAATCTATGATGAATATTCAATTGACGCCATATTTTCCAGCATAAAAACAGCTGTTGAACTTTACTTTTCACAAGACGTCTGGGTTGGCATGCCACTGAGTCTTAAGCGATTACAGGCTTTCGTATTGAATTATATTGTCTCAGAAAATTATGAAATATATGAAATAGATATGTCAATCGAAAATGAAGACAAATATGATCATGACAGAACAACAAAACAGGTCATTGTCAAGCCATGGCAAAAACTTTATGCGAATAAATTAACGATAGATATCGATTATGAAGACGAGGGATAATATGGTTGAGCGAGCTGAAATACAAGATGTTCTTGTTTATCAAGAAGATGTTGAATTTGTTCAAGGAGCTTTGGATTTCTTTGATCATTTTAAGATAGAAAATGATGATATAACTATCTTGAACAATCAGGAAGCTCTTAAACAGGGTATTGAAAACCTATTAAGAACTCCAACAGGCATCATAGATGGAGCAGGAGTGATGGCAAGATTTGGAACAGATTTCTTGACACTAAGAGGCCAGCCAATCAATTATCATACCGTGGAATTGGCTAAAAAATATATCAGAGATACAATACCTCAATTAAACGGCAAGGTAAATAGTATTGAAATTGACGCCTTTAATCCTCGTGACGATACTAAAAACATTGATCCGTACGGCCGATTTACCATGGGATTTATTCTAACTGTGGATAGCGTATATGGGGATTTCCGATTCCCTGTTCTCTTGTAATGCTTAAAACGAATAAAACAAAGAGGTGTTATAATGGGAAAATTCGATAATTATAATTATGAAATAAACAAAAGACTTCCAGAATTTTGGAAAGATGATCTCTTTTTAAAACCAATAGAGCGATTCAGCGCATTGTTAATGAGAGATTCTATTCAAACTTTTATGGAAAAAATGGGAGTGATGCAGCCTTTTATGGTCTGGAAAACACTTCCGGAAGAATATTTTTGGGAATACGGCTTTGACGATCTCGATATACGTCTTGCAGATAATGAAGAAAATCCAAATTGCAATCAAACCTTAGAATTATCATCTGGAAATCATATTGTTGCTCAGCTACCATTAACGAAGCGCAATGTTCATGGATATATAGTAATAGAATTATCTTCATTATCCTTTTCAGATTCCACAGAATATATGCCAATCAAGCAAATAATCATCAAAAATGCTGATCAGGCATTAAAAATAAATGATATTGATTCTAAAACAGTCATTGAATTATATACAGAAACAAACACCATTATTATAAATGATGCTATTCCTAAAAAAGGCCAAGTCGAAGGAAGCATAGATATCATAAAAAGAAGTTCTCGTGAAGACGCATCCTTGATTTCCGACCCCTTGGATATCAATGAAAAATGCGAGTTGGAAATCTATCTTCCAAATGGAGAATCAGCATATTGTGATTTATATGTAAGACTTGATCATCCCGTTTATGTGACGGAACAAAACATTCGAGTATTCACATTAAGCGCCTTCCCCTTAGAATATATCAGATTATATGGATACATGTGTCATCCATTTAATAATAATCATCAATGGGTGTATTTATGGGAAAAAACATATGGTTATGAAGATCGAATCGTATACGATAAAATAGCAAAACAGTATGACTGTGAGATATTTTACGCAGAGATTAAACTATATGGATTGCCAGCCCCAATATATGTTGGTTTCCCGGCCTTTATTAACTCATCCGAGGGAGCATTCGAAATCAATGATAATTTAGATTACTGGGGAAGCATTCTTCATATGCCACGCAGATTATATAAAACAAATATTCCTGAAGAGCAAGAAAGATACTGTTTCCCAAAATATTACGCATACTCTATTGAACAAGACTATCCATATGAGCAAAGACTTATCAACGAATACAAATACAATGAAGATTATTCAGATTATATCAACATTACTGATACCGAAGGGACTGATCTTGCACTAGTTAGATGTAAAGATCCATATATTGATAACATATATATGTACACGGAAACAATTCCCGCAACAAATATTTTAAATTCGCAAAAAACCTTCTCTCCAATTTGTATGAAAGAACAACAACATAACGATGAATTTAAACAGCTTGCTTCATGGAGCAATCCAAAAAATCTGCAATATGACTCCAATTCATATAGTATTATCACATTAAAATCTCAAAATGAAGAAAGCATATCATTAACATCATATAGGTCGAATGTGTTATCGTTTGAGTTTGACTTATCATCCCTGCCTCAAAATTGTAAAGTGAAAGGGATGCAGCTGAAGTTTAAAGGAGCTTCAAACACACATGCTGATAATATCAGCATTGATGATAGAAGTTTTTTATATTATACAAAAAAAGTTCTTAATAGTGAAACAGGAGACCATATTTGGACTAGCAAACAAGTTCCATTATATAGCTTCTTTGATGAATGGCGCCCTGATAATGCGTCATATACTCTAGGAGATCCAGATAGTATCTTCTTGGAAACTGAGCCGATTGACAGAGAATCCATTGAAAAAGGATACTTGAAAAACGGCCTATATCAAGAAAACAAAATTAGATTCGACATAGGATTTTCAAATCTTAGCGACTTTCTTGATATTACTATTAAATTATTCAATATTCAGCTTATTGTCTATTTCGATTTAATAACAGAGGATATTGATGTATCATTATCTATTCCAAATAAAAACATATATTATAACGCAGATGAAGAATCTTCATCTAGGGCTGTACTAGAATTGCAATATACAAATCTTGGCGAGACGAAAGAAGTTGATTATAATAGCTTTATTATCATACCACCAGAATTATGTTTTGCGGATGATGAAGGAGAGAACAAAACAACTATTAGAAATATTTATCTTGGAAATGCTCAGCCTAGCACAATAAATGATAATTCTCAATATAATACATTGCATGTGGGCGAAACATGGACGACATCCATAGAAGTTCGAGCAAATAAAAATCCAGAATTTAAAACAGGTCGTTATGATATTATTGTTATTTGTGGAGATAAGATTCTCACAGAAGAAGTATATGTATATGATACAATATAAAAAATTTTTAAATAAAAAATAGAGGTAAAAAAATGACGAATATAGTGTTAACAGATGATTTAAAAAACATCGTTCTTCAGCAATATCATCCAAGAGTTAGAATTCAATTATGGAGCTTAGATCAGCAAGAATTCGAGGAGCAAAATCCTGACTCAGATGAAGTTGCATTACACGGACCTGTTAATATAAAAATCTTAAATGATGATCTTGAATTTTTTTTAACTCATAAGTCAATTAATCAAGCTGAAGAGTATAAAAAATATGTATCTAAACCTGATAATGAAGGTATTAATCAGGGAACATTTAAAAACATATTATTTACTGATTCAGATGATATCAATACAATTATTCCTTTTGAATATCATAAAGGAGTTTTTTATTTAAGACTTCCTAGGTGGATGAGATATATAGATATGCATATATTAACATCTTATTATGATGGCTCTGATGATATTGTCTTATTATCAACGGATGATATTATTGAGTCTGTTAATAAAGACAAACAGCAATGGCTTTCTACTAATAATAGCATTATAAGATCGAATGATAAAATAGATATTATTAAGCCAGATTCTTTACAGAGCTCAGATGTTGGAAGATATCTTGTTAAATTACCTAGTTCTTTCCGAGGATTGCCATCAATAGAGATTGATGGTTTTTATAGATATTCTGATGTTGTTGATGATGAAATTTCTCATCAGATAGGAATTACTGATAATAATGATCGAGGCTATACAGCTGACCAGATAGAATTAATGCGTCAAGATCAAAAGACATTAATTAACAATAGTCGAAATTTATCTGATTTTAAAGATCAGATAATCACAGCAACCCCTGTTAAAGAAACTATTTTTGAAGAAGATGATGCTTATTCATATAGCGATGCGGAAGATTCAGAATATGGAATTCAATTAAAAAACGCACACGAGGAAGATTATCTATATGAAATCACTGTAAAATATATTAATGACTCTTTATACATGGAAGAATATAATCAGAAACCCGATGAAACTGTGAATAGAATCAGGGATTTAACAACCGCAGATGAGGTTGATAATTATATCAAAGTTGAATGGACAGAATGAGGTGTTTAAGAATGAAAACAAGCATTCATGCTCAAAAAATATCACAACCATTACAAGGAACTCGAATAAAAGGACTGAAATCACCAAGCATTTGCCGTGATGGTGATGCTCAGCCCTCATATCACGCATGGGAAAATGAAAGCTTAAATAATTTTCTAAAAGGCAAGCAAATTCAATGCGGACGCAAATCAACATATTATTGTAGTTTAAAAACAGTAAATTGGATTAAGGGATATAGAAATGTTTGCCCAATTGCAGGATGCTGTGGAACTTTTAACAAACCAGCTCCTTTGGAGTTAAGCAATTTTGATTTTAAAACAAAGGATATTAGAAAAAAAATCAAAATTAAAAAACTGGTTGTTAATTACAAGCATCATTGCGTGGGGGTCGATGTAGGAGTTGGGAAGGGCTCTATACATACAGAATGGGCTGGACTATTCCCATATGTCGACATATCATTATATACATATAATAAAAAAACCAAAGCTCAAAAACTGCAAGAAACAATCAGATATAATAAAGCTGTTCCAAGAAAAAAGAATCAAACAGTTGAAGTTGTTTTTAAAAAGGAATTTAATCTTGATCCTAACACCCATAATATAATGGTTAAAATTAGTTATGCAGGAAATGGGGATGGCAAATATAAAACACAGGCAACAAATCCTTCTATTATTTACGCTACAGGATTAAAGATGAATCTGGATTATGAGTTTGTAGATGTTCCCGCGATTTCCACAACAAATACAGAATCAATTGTTGTTACAGATAAGCGCAATCCTGGCAGTTCTGCTGGAGTTAACAATTGTAGAACTCAGACTTCTCATGTGATAACCTATGCTAATGTTGATCCAACTAATATAAAAGTATCATATCCCAAAGACATTATACTAAAAAGGACCCAAATAAACAATAGTAAAAAAACAGTAACATATACTTATGAAGACATCTCAGGCATTGCTGGAGAGAAAACAGTTACATACACATTAAATACAAAACCTAAGCAAACAATTAAAAAGACTATTACTTCCAAGGCACCTCAAAAACCAAATATTTCTATCCAAGATAAATATATAAAAAATCAAAGATTTAACCAAAATGATTCATTCATTACAATTTCAACCGGATGCTGGTTTAATATAAAAATAAAAGAAAATCAGACAGTTATATATTCAGTCAACTCTCCAAACACTCCAAATCAACAAGAATTTTTAGAAGCAATTAATGAATTAACATGTGGGGTGCATGATTTAGATGTATATGTTGATGAAGTATTCATAGAAACAGTGAATATTAGAGTTTTAGCGCCTAATATCCAATTTCAAACGGATATGGCGGCAGAGTATGATCAAAATAAACGTGAAAATGCGTTAATTACTATTCAAAGAGTAGATAACTCTGATATAGACCCAGTTACGGTTCAAATAACAGATACAGCAAAGCAAGCTATTGAGATTCATGACTTTGATGTTCAGGACGCGATTACGTATGAGGTTGATTTACATTTACCAGGAAGTTTTGAAATAACATTAGAATATGATAATGGATGTCAGATACAATCTGTTCCTCTTCGAAAATACGTTATACTTCCGACCCATATACAATCATATGATAATTTATTAATCAGAAGCGAAACATCCATAGAATATGAATCTATTGTAGTCAGACAAGGAGATAATGTCGACAAACCAGTTACATATATTGACGCATCATTAATTAGCAGCATGGATGATTTTACGATCTTCGCAAAAGACGGATTATGCGAAGTCGGAGATCTTGGATTTGGACTAGTTGCGGTTAAAAATAATTTGTATAACCAGTCAATTCAAAATTTATATATAGAGCTTAATCCGATAGTATATTCAGAAGATGTAAGCGAAACCTTTAAATCTCTTCCGACGGAATGGAAAACAGGAATGCTACAAAATTTTTACCAAAATTTTTACATACTTAATCCATCAGTAAAAAACACGGTAGAAGTTTTAAATATTCAAAACAGTGACCTTATTAATGAAGGAGCCGAGAATGTTATTTTAAAAATCAATGAAATTCTTCCTGAACAAATTATTGAGCTGAAAATCCCTTATGCTTATTCATATGAGCGTGAAATTTTCATGAATTTCTTAATTCTGGGAGAGCCTCATGATTTTGTTGATTTGGATTTATATTCCAATATAGAATATGATCATATTGATACTTCAGATCCTTCACAATACGCATCTTCAACTAAATTACCTGAAAGGGAATGCTTATGTATTAAATTAGAAACACAAGATATGATGTCTGTTGATTTATATATTGAAGGTGATGATTTAGATAGAAATGATCTTTCTAATGAGAATGATTTAGATATTACATATAGGATTCAAGCTTCAGAGTCAGAATGTGATGAATTATCAGCTGCAACATTAGAATTTAAAACGAGAATTATTAACGATGCTCGTTTAATCCCTACTGGATATCAAATAGGAAAAGCGGGAGAACGCATTGCTTTTGATTTCGCAGATTCTGCACCGGGCCTTCAAGAATACACCAGCCCTGATGGATACATATCAGTTAGGCGAGGTATTGAAAAACGAGATATGGTTTTAGCAGGAAAGGATGTCTTTTTAAGATATATCGATCAAAATGACCAGCCTCAGCTTATTAGAGCTGTAACTGATAATAACGGTATCGCCACTTTAAAATTTATTATCCCGGAATACTACGAAAATGATACATATTATTTATCAAGCTTGCTCGACAATGTCGATATATTTTATAAAGGAAATAGTATACACGCTGACGCGTATCTTGATACTAAAAAAACATATATTCCAAATACAACAATCGATGTTTTAGGATTTTTAATATATTATCAAGATGAAACAGGAACAGAGCTTAAAAAACCATCTTTTATCCTAAAGGATAATATTAATACCATACAAGATGATAATATTTCTCGAGTATATCTAATTGGAAAATTATTTAATTCTCATGGAGATGGATTAGACGGAGAAATCGTTAAATACACATATGAAAATCTTATTACACAATTTGCTGTAACTGGAAATAATCTCGATGATCTCTGTGATTTCAGTTCCGAAGATAAAAAAGGTATGTTTCGAATCAGAATTAAAACAGAGGACGATGTGTATGATTTTGAAGAGCTGTTATTAAAAGGCAATATCATATATGAAGGAAGCGACGAAGCTTTTAAAGCATCCTTCCAATCTTATGATCAAATCGACAAACAACAGACTCGCTTAGAATATATACATGATTACAGCTTATATCGAAAAGGAGAACTAGTCTTAATTCGTGTAAAATTAATATCAGAAGGCGCACCTCACTTTGTTAATACGATCGAATTAACACAAAAAGGAAGATGCAGTCATAATATTCATATTTTTTACAAGCCATGTTCTTCAACAAACACAGAAGGATTTAAAACAATATACCAAACAAATGATGATAGACTTCTTTACAGTCAAACAGAGGCTATGATTTATTGTGGTGTTGATACTGATTTAAAAATATTAGGAAGATTGCAGAAGAAAATTGTAGAAAATCATGAAATCAATATTTTAACAATCAATGCAATTAATGGATACAAACCTAATAAAAATGTTCTTGTCAAAGCATTAGTCGGGCCTAATAAAGAAAACAAAAAACTTGGAGATTATTTATCTTTAACTGCCGTTGATATCGATAAAGAAAAATATTCGTATGATAAAAGCCTTGATATAATCTATTGGAATATCGGAGATATGAAGAGCTATGAAACACAGAAGTGTAATATATTATTAGAAGCTGAAAATGTCGGACATAATACAATATATCTTTGCGGTTTTGATTATTTACATGAAGATTCTGAAACAACTATTGAAACCGAATTAAGCTTAGATACTTCTGCCTTCACTGATATTGAAGAAGAAGAGGATAGATATATCATAAATGATGCATATTACGTGGGAGATTTAATTAATCTTAAAGCGGTATTAAATGCAGTAGGAACTAATCAAAATCTTTATGGAAAAATATATTTCTATAATAATAATCTTGTTCATTCACAATCCGAAATTTCAAATGTTAATAATGATTATTATGCTGTAACTCATGTAAAATTATCACCAAATATGTCTTTGACGGCGCAATATGATGGAGCTCAGATATTATCAACAACATATCTTCCATCAAAAACAAAGTCCTTAATCTTTAATAATATACAAAAATATAACATAACCATAGATATGATTAACGATAATGATGAGGTAATCACAACTAGTGATAATATTGTTATAAGAGGAGAATTGAAATATGATAATGACAAAGTATATTTTGATAAAGATTTAAATGTAAAATTCTTTGTTGAAGATACAGAGATTCAAAATATACTTTATGAGAATAATCAATATGTTATCAGATTTTCCATTACAAAACCTGGAGAATATCATGTAAAGATGTTTGTTCCAGAAACCGATAAGACAATGGCTTCTCAAGGAGATATCGTGATAAATATAATTGATGGTGATAATAATGACGGATGATAATTCGACAAATCGCACAAATATTGTAAAACTTGATTCGACAATTATTAATCAAAAGAAAAAGCTATACTTATATGTTAGTCAGACCAAAGATTTGGTCTGGCCAACAACGGGCGTGTATGATTATCAGATTTATGTAAAAAACATATCTGGACAAACCATAAATAATCTAAGAATATATGTTACCAATCCCCGTGAAATAGCAATTAAAGAAAAAACAAATGAGATTACATATCAAATTCCTACATTAAAATCCGGGCAATCAGTCTTAATTAATATTAATAATTGTTCTATAATGAAAGAGGGGTATTACACAACAACATTTGTTGCGTTTGGGGATGAAACGGAAATAAAGACTCAGACATTAAAAATAAAATGTGGATACGAGAATGATAACAAAAACACACTTCATAGAATCGCATTTTATAATTTTTCCCCATATGAAAGTGCTTATATGGAAAGAGCTTCCGATTTTAATGACGATGTTACTCAATTAACAAAAATTCAAACAAAGCCATTTGAAGCAGGAAATCAGCCTTTTGAGATGGATGACTTGGAATTAGATTTATACGCACAAGATCTATTCCTTACAAACACAGATGATATACCATCAATGTATTTGGGACGTGAAAACTGGGAGTCCAATCTTCAAGAATATTTCAAAGGAGAAACTCTTATTGATCTTATTGATCATATAAATCAAGAATCCGAGTTAGTCAATATTGATTTTCTAAGAGTAGGATGCAATGAAATGACAACCGATTTCCAAAGGATATACCCTAACGGATTCATCCATAGGTTTGGATTATTAAAATCAGAGTTTTATAAACTTTTAGGCATCATTCCACGAATATTTTCAACTAATGATGATTTATTCAGATGGGCTCGAACAGATGATATTCAAATATATCCTATGCGTGAAAATGATAAATGGAATCAAAAACCATGGTGTGGCACAGGATTTTATGTTTATGAACACGTTTTACAAGACAATGGAAAAACATATACTTATCAAAAAGCGATTTTCACAACAGAAAGCGATGCATTAGATTATGTTGATAATTTAGAAACCTTTAATAATGATTTTTTTGTTGAAAATACATCATATTCTATAAAAAAGAGAGAATGGCTTCCGGGGGTATTCTTTGTTGAAATCCCGCTCAAAGACATCCCGGCAAACTTTTACCTGCCAGATATTAATGAAATACAAGCTACAATAGAATTGGCTAAACCATATGGATTAAAGGGGTATCCTAGATTTATCATTGAAAAAACCTTTTATCAAACCATGTCATTTGAAGCAATTCCAAGATTCATTCCTCATACAAATATGAATTTAGGTAAATTTGACATTATGAATTATCATATTCGGGGGAAAAGATACTTATACAATGATGAAACAGGACTGCAATTCGTTAATTTTGGACAACAAGAAGATTTTATTAGATTCGACAACCAAACACCATCATTTTATAGTTACTATCCGAAGTTAAATGTATGCAAAATTGTTTCAGATAATATTAAAATCTTTAATGATAATAAGATAATTGTAGAAAAATATTTTAAAACATATGATATATCTCATCAAGAATTATTTGGGCAAGACCAAGATTTCATGAAAAAAGTTGGCAATATTGAGGTCAAAGAGATTTCAAGGGCTGATTTAATCAGTTTAATGAGTGATTTAAATATTGAATATATTATTCATGACTTTAATTTAAGCTCCGAAGATATATATTATATCTCTTCAGAATCAGGCCACAATATTATTCCGAATAAAGAAAGGTTTTTAATTGCTATTGATGCTTATAATCAAGAACCCATCATAAAAGAATATACGCATCAACCAAGACCAGAAACCTATATCAAGATATACGATCCTTCTTATAAGGATATGATTAATCAAACAAGCAAAGATGCTACGGAAGAAGAGATAGCTAGCTTCATTAATCACGTTGGACACATCAATGTCGCCAATATTTCTTATGAAGAGTTAATAAAAGAGGCTCGTAAAGTCGATTATGTGGTATTAAATTATGGATTAGATAGTGAAACAAAATATTATGAAGATATATGTCATACATTAGAATTACCAAACCAAGACTTTCTAATCGTAATCAATCGCCACGATAATGCAATAAACATGAATGCTGATGATTATTTCGATACGAAAATAGCATGTAATGGTGGAGATAGCATTAATAAAAGCTTTTCCATACAGGATATGAATTCATTATATTCTTTAATAGAGAAAAATCCCGAAGATATATCTTTCTATATTAATGATAATGACTTCTTCGTAGCAAGTCAAAATAATCCAAATCTTAAGAATATAGAAATCCCATGGGGGTACAAAACTGTTGACTATTTTGATCAACAAACAAGCATATCATTGCAAAATGTTGTATTATCTTCAGGAAAAATCATGAAGCAGGCCAACCTCCCCCAGCATGTTAATGTTAATTTAATATTTAAAAATGATAATGAAACAAAGAGCTTTATCATCAGTTATAAAAAAATACAAGAAGGATTATTCAAGATTTCATATAAGACTTTGAAAAATTCAGAAGTTATTGTTAAAGAAATCGTTACCGATTTTGATTATATATTATATGATATACAACATATTTCAGCGAATAAAGATTTAGTTCAGGTATATTATGCGTTAAATAACAAAGTTTATTTCATGACATCTTTCGTCGCTGATTTGAATTATGATACAAACACAGGATATAATCTTAGATTATCGATTACAAACGACTTGGTTTTGGATTCTACTTTCACTTTTTCAAACTCAAACTTCCTTATTGGAAGCATAAAAGAACAGAATAATTTAGATTGGTTTTTATGTAATAAGCAATATTCCTCTATTATCAGCACAGACCAATATGATATATCTGAAAATATAAAATCGGATTTGCATTGGGATCATCTATATAAAGTCAATAAAGATGAAACAAGCTTTGCATACTTCTCTAATCAAGATGATGAGGAAACTCAGGTCAATGACCTTCAATTATATATAAACAATCTTAAAATTCCTGAAAACAGCATTGTCGATAAAATTTATTTGGACCTATATACATCAACCAAAGAAGAAATAATGCTTTCTTCTTCTTATCAAGTTAATACAAACTTATTCACCCAGAATGACAATAGCAATTGCGGAATATTTTATCCTGTTTCATATAATATATATTTCAAGCATAATTTAAAATATTTAGAAAACAAATTAACATATTATACTTCAGTACAAAATGAAAAACAAATAAAATATTATGAATCATTGATTAAACAAAATCAAAATCAAAATAAAAACATATCAATCGCATATAATGCTCAGGAACCATTGATAATCAAAGATTCGTATTGGAATGAAGTTGGTTTCTCAGGTAAATTAAATAACGTTAATTCATCAGACGCTAGAATGATATACTTAATACTTGAGGGATATAATCATGGAAATGATGTTGTTTCAGAAGCACAATTAGTGGCTTACGAAGGAATAGGAGATATAAGCTCAATTGAAATTCAACCGGGATACTTCTATGAAAAGATTCCAATTGTATTTCCAACCGGATATAATATTCAAGATTTAAATATTAGATTTAAATTTAATAATATTCAACAAATTGACTTATATGATGTTAAAACCTGTATTCAATTTTCACAACCTCAAAATCCTGTAGAAGAATTTATACCGGGAGAAAGCATCCCCCTAAATGGGTTAAATAAATATCAATGCGAAATCTGCAAAGATATTTCAGGAGACGACGTTCAAAATGGATTAAGTATTTTGTTAAAATTTGACAACGTACAAAATGATATTAAAGTATATAGTATAGTTGCTAATATTATTTATCATGAAAAAGCTTTCACAAGTGTTTTTGAAACAAGTCCTGACTTTAATCGATTAAATGTAGCTCAACAACATGGTATCATCAGAGGATGTGTTTTCGATGAAATCGTATCTGACATGAGACAAGATTATTACGATACGAAAATGCCAAGCGGGGATTATAATGCAGGTTTTGAAATGAATCATAGAATATATCAGGCTTTTACTGCAACAAATGATAATATTACAAGTGTGGAGCTGATGCTCAACGGAAAAACGGGAGGTCCTGATAATTATTTAAAAATTAGTATATTGGACAATTACGAAAATCTTCCAAATAATGTCCTGAAAGAAGTAATAATTAACGTTGCCAAGGACAAGCCCCTTGAAGAAGAAGGCTATAAATATAATATATATGTCGACAATTTAATTGTGGGAAATACATATTGGTTTAGCATAGAACCAATTGATAAGACAAAGAAAGGCAGTCGACGATTTTTATATAGCAACAATCAAATTGGCGATTTTAAATTATTAAGCGAAAAAGATGGGGATATGATTAATGAACATGCCTCTTTATACTTTATATTATATACCAAGCAAAATCAATATCCTTTCAAAGAATTACCATTTTCTTTCGATATAGAACGAGAATATTACAAAAATGTTAATCTTGTTACAGAAATTCAAGTATATGATGATGGTTTTGTTCAAAATTTTGAAGAATCATTGTTTGACAATACACAATGCCCATATATTAATTCAAACGATGAGGTAATATCTGATGAGAATAATGATGTAATATCTGATGAGAATAATGATATAATATCTGATGAGAATAATGATGTAATAAAGACTCTTATTATTAATTGGGATGATAACAATAATGTTTACAACTTAAGACCTACTGATATACAAGCAAGTATTGATGCAAATGTTGTTCGCTTAGGAGAAGATACAGATTGGCAAGGTCATGTATTAATCCCTGCTGAAGAAGAAAGCTCAAATGAATGGAGAATATCAGATATATTAGGATATAGTATAACCAACATGCAAGTTGAGGGTGATACTACAATATATACTTTAACAATTCGTCAGCTTTCACCAGAACCACCCTCAATAGAACCATCCCCATAAAGATTTTATTTCCTTTTTTAGACAAAAGAATGTTTAAGAAAAGGGATAAAATCAACCCCCTCATGTAAATATCATAATCAAAATTTAAATAAAAATATATATTATAAATAATAATATTAGGAGAGTAAAAAAATGTTCGCGTCAGACCCAAATATTCACAGAACAGAAGTAAAAATTATCAACAAAAAAACGAAACAAACTCAGACTTTTGTAAAAAACAATGAAAACGAAGAAGAGGAGTAGATATGACTAAATCAGAACAAATAATTTTCTTAAGAGGAAAAACCGAAGGATTAAAAACATTATTTAATTCATCTAATTTCGGATATCTTGCAATAGGCTATAAGGAAGAAGATAATGGATTTGAAAATCCATCATCCTCAGAAACACAAGTAGACAATGGTTTTCAAGAGATTTCAACAAATGAAGATGGAACATATACAAGAATTCCTTTAATTTTTGTAAAAGCAAATGAAGACTATGATACAGGTCGTACCGTCTGTAGATTTACCGCTACATTAACAACAGATAATATCATTAACAATATGAATATCAATCAGTTTGCAATCTGTAACAGTTCAGATCCAGATGACCTCAATACAATTTTTTATTGCGCATCAACGTTCCCAGCCTTCACTAAAAATGATAATCTTGAAATAGGTTTTACTATTGATTTAGGGTTATAAGGTGATTAGATGCCTTATTATAATCATGTAAATGGAAATTTATACCCCGGCTTACTTGCTGAATCCGAAGATATTCATCATATTCAATATAATATCGAAGATGCTATTAAAGCAGTTATTGAGGATCAATATGATCATACTGCTTTTATTTTAGGAGATAGAGAAAACGCTTTTATCTTATCTCCAGCTCCAAAGAGATTAAATAGATATATTGATAATATGAATGTATCTACTGATGCGAATAAAATTTGGCTGGATATCAATTCAACCGGATACAGACAAGCCCTGAAAACATCAAAAACCTCTTTATATTCTGTTATTGTTCAATTAAAAAACACATACTCTCAAGACCAAGATGTAGTTTTTGAGCTTTGGTCCGAAGATGCAAAAATCTCAAAACAAACGATAACAGTTCCTGCAAAAACAAACAGTTCTGAATTTGAGATTGTTTTTAATTTAGAACATTTCTCCACAAAACATGGAAGAGACGGAATTGAATTAGAAAAACCTGACGCACCATTCATTTTACATCCAGGAGAAGAAAGATTTGAAGAAGATCTCGATCCAGATCTTAGTCCAGATTCACAAAGTTTAGGCAGCACCGTTTTATATTTGGTCGTAAAGGCAATCCATAAAGAGACTGAAATTATAACATCAGCAGAAGATACAGAGCTGATAACAAATGAAACTTTCATGATTTTAGCAGATACTCAGGGAAATTACGGACAATTGCTGGAAAAGACAAATGATGATGGTAGAAATTATGAAACAACAGAGTATGATTTGGTTTTCAAAAGCATATACTCTAATGCTCCAACTTATTTATGTACAGGAGGACAAGCAGTTGTTCATGGAGAACCGGTAGTATGTCAAGATACTCATGTTGTCGTAGAAGGAGCAAGTACAAGTGGTGATACAAAAACATATGTATTCATGGACCGTTTTGGTCAGCTGCGCAGTTATACCTCTGATGCTTATAATGGAGATGACTCAAAAGTTGTGATAGATAAATTTCCAGCTGGAGATTTATTAATAGCAATCATATACACTTATAATGCGGATACCCGACAGCCTAAAATCATACAAGATGATACCTATCTTGAAAAAGAGACTAATTTGTTAGTACGTCAAAGATCGCATCATGAGAGATTGAGACGATTAGAGAAAGAAATGGCTTATCAAAGAGATATTGCCATTCCAAGTCGTTTAAAATATAACCTAACCGGAGAAGATCTTGTAGATACTGCTTCAACCGCTGATAATGCAAGCATTGCGACAACAGAATTAAACAATGGCAATGTAACTCCTAATGCTCAAAATATAGCAGCAGGGAAAAAAGCTGTAGACTGGTCTCAATATTACATATCAACTGATATGTATGGAAATTACGTTGTAAAAAGTGTTAATGCTGAAACAATTCAAATTCCAGTAACTTTGAAAGAGTCGGCAGATACATCAGATAAGACAGGAATTAAACTAGCTCAGACAATTGTATCAACATCCAATGCAGATGTTGATCGGGCAAATGGTATCGCGACTATCGCAGAACACAAGACTCAAACAACACAAAATAAAACCAATAAATATAAAGTCGGATTAACTTCAAAAGAAGCAAAAGAAACAGAGTTCAATCCGTGGGATGATAGGCCTGGAAACAGACCTGAAACAGCAAATATAACTCCAACAACACGATCATTCACAACTCATAAAGGCGTTAACGGAGTAAATGTTAGAAGCAGCGAATATCCTGGTATGACGCTTTATTTACCTCATTCAATTACATTAACAGAACTTGTTCTACCAATAGTCAAATTTAAAAACGTTGCAACAGTACAATTCCATATCTTTAAAAGACAAGGACCAAATAATAAAACAAATACTGTATGGCTTGAAAAACTCGTATATAGTTCTAAAAAATTCAGTTTAAAGAACGCAAAGACAAAGAAAGGATATCAAATCCTGGATGAACCATTCTCAATCAAACCAAAAAACGGATTAAAACTGGACAAACACCAATATGTTATTGTCGTACAAATCGTTCCAAAATCGGGCGACGGAACCGTATATGTTGAAACATATAAGCCAAAAGACTCCACAGACTTCTTAATCAGATATCATGGATCCGCAGATTGCGCACACTTCAGATTAAAAGAAAGATATAGAGAAATTTGGTACACCTCAAGTGCGAATAGCCAAGTTAAAATCAAAGCATATGAGAATGAATATTATAAAACAGGCCGTATAGAATCAGGAGAAGTAATCTGGGAAAACAGTGAGCCTATTCAAAGCATCACCCCTTATATCAATTCTGTAATCCCAACAGGCTGCAGCATCAAGCTTGAAGCAAACGCAGGTAGTGGCTGGGTCACATTACAGGATAAACAGGCCACAACCATCACAGGAGGAACATCCTCGTTTAAATGGCGAGCCACATTAACCGGAAACACAAAAACCACTCCTCAAATCATCTATGACGCTGATAAAAAATATGCAATCAATTTCAGCATAACCAAAAAAGCTCCACACGTTGGAGGATCAGCCGCCGGAACAGGTATTCCTGAAGATAAAAATGTAATTACAACAAAAACATTCTATCCGGGAGATATTCTCAGAAAATACATCGGCGATGACAATTTCCATTCATGTGATAAATTCAGCAATTATGAGTGGATTAGAGTATTTGGATCAAATAGCGATGCGGCTACCGCATTAATTGATATTGCAGCATCTGATAATAGGATCAAATTTGAGAACAATACCGTAACAACCATCGCAAGTAACGCATGTGAACCAGCACCTAATGAATATGATATTTTCTCATTATATTACGCAGATCTTTCATTCGATGATTTTACACAGGATAGCGTTGATTACTCAAATTATGATAACAATATTGAGTACGATGAACACAATTTAAGATTCAAAATCGATACTGACAGAGCATATAATGACGATGATGTTGCCTTATTCATGACATCTAATGCTGAATGGTTTGTTAAGGAATATGATGAATCACAGGTTCAAACAGATAAAGAAACAGGTATTAAAACAGATAATAACCCTCCAATTAGTATTCGTCCAGATTCTCAATATTTAACTGTTGTTTTAAAAGATTTCTCAACAACTGCAAATAACGCCTACGCAGATGATAATAGATTTATCTGGAAATATACAATGCCAGGAGACAGCACAATTGATTTAAGCAATTATAGTGCATTAAAAATAGGCTATGGCTTTAATAATCATGATGATAATGTCGAAAACGCAACAGTTGATGGATTAGCATTATATATCAGTAGCGCTATTGAAGAAGAATGTCCATCCAACAATGGAGATATAGAAACATTAATTTCTGATGGAACATTATTAGGAAAAACCATAGTAGAATATGACAAGATTGCTCCTGATGAACTTACAACAGCAGAAATGGAGTCATATAAAGACAAAGTTTTAAAAGTCCAACGTGAACGCAATGGAATTACATACACCGAGTATTATTATTATACTCCGGATGAAAACGGCATATGGAAGAAACACCAATATCATAATCTTAAATCATTCTCCATATTTTCCTTGCCAACATTAAACTCTGATCTGAAACTAAACACATCAAATCCAAACTACTTCATGATTTCTATTGACGCCGAAAATGATAATTTCAAATATGTTAAAGAAATCGGATTAATCGCTCTAAGCAATCCTGAAAAAGCCGAAGGAGTAAACTTCACAGGAACAAGCACTTTAGAGGTTAAGGATATAAAAGGAGTTGTCAAAGGATTTAATACAATATATACTCCAAATAATCAAAATATTGTATTAGCTGATGACCAATATGTTAAAAAAGGTTCTGAAGGAGGACACTATCAGACTACACTATTTAGAGATGCAACTAATCAAGTATCATCATTAACTCGTATTTACTACAATCAATTAAATAAAAACGGGGAAATGATTGGATACGTCAACAACGACTCTATAACAAAAGATGCTAATAATTTTGCAATTCAATTTGCGTCTGACACATATTTACCAAAAGACTCTTTGCATATAAACTTATGTGCTCAACGAAACGGGGTTGACCCGATATTCACATTAAACATGCCAACTCTAAACCAAGTTTATTGGGATAAAAACCTAGAGGCAAGCAATTTATTTGATGCAACCACCGAGTATGCAAATAAGCTGAAAACCACCAGCAATGGAAATGTAACAGAAAGCTCTTCTGCATACTCCATTACAAATAAAATCACACCAGTTCTTCCTCAAGGAGTAAAAGAGTCAGATTGTACTGTAAAAGAATACAAAATCACTATTGAGCCAGCGAATACAACATTAGATATTGACAATAACATATTGGAATGGAATGTTTACAAACAAGAAGTTACAAAAAAATCTAATGGAACTGAAAAATATGGAGACAAACAACTAATTGATAAAGTATATGTCAATTCAGGTAATGTGTCCTCGCAAGGCAAAACAGACACGATTACATTATCTGATTCAGATAAAAAGATTCCTCAATTATTAATTAATATTAATAATATTACATATAAAACACATACTGATGAAGGACAGTCTGTACTCGCAAATACTTCCACAGTTGGTAACTATAATGCAAAATTCGCATATGAACCTGGTTCATATAAAGTTAAAATAGGATTCCAGGGTTATACAGCATATCAACAAGGAAATAATGGAACAAATAAAACATTATACAAGTATCGCTCCGCAGAAAACGAATTTATCGTAAATATCTTCTGGCGTATTTCAAATGCGGTTAATTTCTCCCAGATTTATAAGAAAATCAGTGAAGATAAGGAGATACAAAGCTTATCCATAACAACAACTGATAAATTCAAAGACTATATGAATACAATCAAAAACACACAGTCAACCAATATTAACAGCGCAATACATATTTTTATTAAAAATATTACCTTATACGAGGCTGAACATATTCCATTGTTCCATCCGAATATGAGAATGAAAATATATTCCCGCTCAAGTGACGGAGAGGCATCTGTTAATATAAGAAAAATTGGAGCTGTATTAGAATATAAATGAGGCTGATATAAATGGCAGAAGAATTTGAAGGTCAAAGCGCGAATGCCGTTGCAAATATTCGAGCAAGAGAAGATTTTAATAATGTAGTTAATGATATCGGGAGCATAGCTCCTGAAATCACAACTATTGCTCAAAAAATAGATGATAACTTGGATAGCCAAGTTAATCTTGATGAAATACACGAGTATAATCAAAACAGTCGTAAAAGTTTTAATAAAAGATTTACAGCAATAGAAAACAAGATCAAAGAGCAAGATAAAAAATTAGATAAAATATTAGCATTATTGGAGGAGAAATGATGAATCTCTTCTCCAATAAAATTTTAAAAGGCATTAATGAACAATTTGATGAGGATGAATTTAAGTCGATTGAAGATGTATGTGTAAATATATATCTTGAGAATGCTGTCTTTATAATGTGTTTTATTTTAGATGAAGATAAAGACTTGATCACTTTTGTTGCAACAGATGAAGAAGGCCGAGAAAAAGTTAAGGTCGCAAATAAGAAATATGTAAAAAGTATTGAAATTTGCTACCTTGATGATGATTTTTCTAAAAAAGCTGAAAAGAAAATTGATGATATGTTTAGTTAATATTATTTATTAATTATTATTTTTTTTAAACGATAAAAACATTTATATACAAGTAAAAAAAAGATTTAATTACACAAAAAATAGTATCTTGATGTACATTACAATAAAACAAAATTAAAATTTCATTACTATAATCAATATTATAGAAAAAAAGGTCGATTAAAATAAAAGAATATAAACAAACTATAATATAAAAGAGAGAAAAAATAAGATAATAAAAGAAAATATGCTTAATATGATGTTAAAATTTTAATAATTTCATACACATATTGGATCATATCTTTCACTAGTGATGGTTTCAACAAGCACATCATATGGGTCATATTTATTTGTCATCACCATTTTTAACGCATTTTGACTAAATCCAGAAATTAACACAACGCCTAGCTCATTTTCTGTTAATGGAATTACGTTGGTTCGAGAATTAACATTCCAGAAAATTAATCTAGGTAAATTATATCCTGCTGTCTCGTATCTCTGTTTAATCAGACCAAACAATGATGATGTTAATGGACTGCACTCGTTTCTTCTATATCCCCACGGATTGCTTTGGGCTGCATCAAATTCCATATCTGAAATAATAAGCACATTTTTTATCATTTCATCTTGTGGAATATTATATTGAATCGCAGTTGCCAAGATTAAATCAAAAACCGCTTCAATATTTGTGTTCTCCACTTCATCGTGTTTTAATGCAATACAAATTTTATCCATTAAGGGAGTGTACTCGTCAAATTCAACAAATTGAGGATTGTTTGAAAATGTAATATACTTGTTTTTATAGACCCCATGATTATGCTCACTGGTGTATATAGCTAGCGCATTAGCTACATCAATGGCTTTGATGTTATGAGAAACACGAGTGAACATGCTTCCGCTGCCATCAGCTACAACAAGTGTGTCTTGGACCATTATATCCTTTAAATTTTGCCAAGCTAGCTCAAGGGTTTCATCAAAATCCGGACGATAAAAATTATCGCTTGTGTATCTTGAAACAATATCAACGGGTGTTCCTACACTCATGTTGAGTTTGGCATTGCCGGTGCTAACAAGTGATAAATATTGTTGTCTTCTTTCGTAGTCGTGCCTGTTAAATGCGTTTCTGTATCTTAGATTAGCCAATGAGGGAACTTCCTCATAGTTAATCTGATTCCATTTCTGAGCGCACATTTGAGCTTCAACAACGTTTAAGTGTTTACGTAATTTTGTTAGCATCAATCGATATTGTCTGGGGGACATATCTAATAACTTTATAATTTTTCTGGCTAAGACTTTTGTTGATTTGCTGCTTGCGTTCTCGGAAGGCATCCATTTGCCCAATAATGAAATTGGACGATTAGCTTTTGTATTCTCAAGATCCTCCCATAATTGTTCTTTTAGCATTGCGATAATGATATCATCGGTATGCTCGCTCATTCCTATGAGATATAATAAATCATCCCATCTTCCATATTCAGGAATATTTTTAAGATTAGCAACAAAAATGTCAATATCTAATTCATATAATCGAGCGTAACAAATTCTGAAAAGTCTTCTTTCGCCCAGTCCTTCACGAACATCTCTAGCAAAAAATAGCCATTTAAGCGCATATTCTCGATTCTCTCTAAAAACTTTATCAAACAAGGTTATAATCTCTTCCTCATCAGAACTACGAAGACTGCTTACTTGATAATTCATATCAACTAAGGCTGATCCGGATGTTTTATGTCCTATTGCTCCGTTTTCTGTGACGGCCATGTTTTTTTGTTTCTCCAATTCTTTTTGAATCATATTTAACATTGTATTATAACCTCTTCTGATAATTTTTTATACAAAGTGCTCTTTACCGACTTCAGTTCTGGTTGTGGTTGCTGAAAGCACTTTTTAAATTTATACAAGGTGCCTTAAGTCTGTTGTGATCTATAGTCGCATTGTGCATTTGCTGAAAGCACCTTTTTCGTTCGACATATCAAGATGCCTTACCTTTAATCATTTTATATCCTTTAACATTCAGTGATTTGCTGTAGGCATCTTCGCATATTATTATATATGGTTTATCATATATAAATGTTTCGCTAATTAATCTTTTTTTCTGTAATCTTATGACGATATCTATCCTCAAATTCTTGATGCTTGCCGTGATTAAAAGTATCTACGCATAAATAATAACCCGTGATGCGATCGAAATGACGTAAGTTCTTGCTTTGACAAATTGGGCAAACATCAATTTTATCATTAATTGTGAAGCCACATTCCGCGCAATATGTAAAAACCTTTGAGAAAGCCCAGAAAATCGGATTACCCAATGATAATATTTTTTTATTCAATTTCCATATCGCTACAGCGTCGCTCCATACCTCTCCAGACCATATATGCAGGATTGCACCTCCCAGGGATAATTGAGAGAATTTCCCTGCGTTTTGAATATGTCGGACCCAGTCTACTCCGCTATCTACGGGGATGTGATGGCTGTTTGTTAAATAATAAGCTCCCTCTTTGCCTTGAACTGGACAATTTGGATATTTAGCTCGGTTAATCTCTCCAAATTTAAAAGAGGTGGATTCTGCTGGTGATGCAATCACGCTCCATCGAAGACCGTCTCTTTCGTAGAATTCTTGTTTTTTCTTGTTGATAAATTCAATAATCTCAACACCCTCATCTTCGTATTCAACGACTCCTCCTTCTCCATACAGCACTTGAAGACATTCATTAAGTCCGCAATATCCTAAGGTGATTGTTGTTCGATCGATATCCCACAGTGGCTCTCCTGTCTCTTTATCCTTTTGTAAAAGGAAATCTGACATATGTTTATTATAAACGGCGTCGATTACGGTATTTCGTCTATGTATCAATGAAGTATAACAGATTTCACAGATTTCATCAAGTTTTTTGTAGAATTTTTCAATGTCGCCTCCTGCCTCTAATGCTAGTAATGGGAGGTTTATGGTATTATACATAAAGTTACCTGTATTTACGCAGTCTTTTTCGTATATGCCGGTGTAATTCATCGGGAGACTGGATCTGCATCCCATTGTACTTCTTTCCATGTCAATACAGTTATTATAATAAATCGTAGGGTTATTAGCGCCTGTTTCATGGAGTATTTTGCAGGTTCCTTTATATTCATCTAAATCTCCTTTCCTGATATTAAATAAAATATTTGGGAATCTATGATACGCGCCCTGACCGTCTTTTTCGTTAGAAACCTCGCAAACCGCTTTAAATATTAAATCGGCTTCATCTTGATAATCTTTATATGTGCCAACCGCTATACCCTCGAATGATATTGCCGGTTCATCTTTTAAAACGTCTGGACAGCTTAAATCAAGAGCAATTGATGAGAATAATACTTGTCCGCCTCTGCATATGAGTGATTCGTTACAATTGAATATGAATCCCTGAATAGCTTGTTTTATGTCTTTATATGAGCGTCCACGACAGAACGGGCTAAGCAGCGTATTGAAGTTTACGTATCCCTGGCCTCCGGAAAACACCGTTGCGCCCGCCATCCATGCTTGAAGCATATGATTTAATAAAACTTCTAATGACTTTGCAGGTTTTGATACAGACCCCATAAGTCCCTTTCCATCAATTTTTAATCCATTTTTTGCGAAAAATCTCAAATCATAATTCATACAGTTCGGTCTTGTCATATAGTATTCCATATCATGAATATGCATTAAACCAGCTTTATAAGCCTCAGCGCATTCTTCTGGCATTTTTAATAAAGCATATTCTTTTGCAATAGAATCATACGCATATTTTGCGATCATTTCCGGACTGTATCCAATATTTGCATTGTCTTTGCAACCATTATTAAGAAGGTCCTCGAATTCTCCGACGGACATTCCGAGTTTTCTTGTTTGCTCTTCTGCCTCAAATTCTCTCTCTTTAAGTAGTTGAGAGGAAACTTCAGCTCTAATTTGAGAAGTTGACACCTCATTTAATCCGTCTTCTTTTAACTTATAAAACTTGTTTGCAATTCTTTTTTGAATTTTCATAGCTAGTTGTTCACTAACGCCTGTTTCTTTCATAATTGCTTGTCCAATTAATCTTGGCTTGAATAATTCGATTTTTCCATCACTATGTATTACAATAATTTTATCGGTCAAATAATCACCTAAAAAAAAATGTTTTTTGATATAAAATAATTAATGTTCTTTTTATATTTTTTAAAAAGAACGTAATAACGCATAAAATAATATTTGAATTTACTATTATATAAATATTATGTTGATAATGTAATAAAAATAGAAATAAAATAAAGTTTATAAAACGCACTTGACGCGATTTGAACGCGCGATCTTCAGGTCCGAAGCCTGACGCCTTATCCAAACTAGGCTACAAGTGCAAATAAAAAAAGCCGCTAGTTTGTACTAGCGGCTCAGGTGTGTGTTATGAATTTTCTAAAAAGATAGAAAATATGAAAGAAATTTTATAAAGCTATAAGCTCATGTGCTACTTTTTAACTTCACACAATATAATATATTGTACTCATTGCATATATACTTTACTGTTATTTTAACAAATGCTGATTTTTATCCAAGATTTCTTGAGCAAAATTCATATCATTCATTCGGATATGCGCTGAAATACTTAATACTGTAATCTCTCCCATTGTAATAT
>OCVV012886972.1_pt1 | contig 34768 bp, 54 predicted proteins | sample 1539721 | NCBI WGS metagenome assembly OCVV01 (sample SAMN02144230, study PRJEB22623) | gut metagenome | biome: sheep rumen | host: Ovis aries | place: New Zealand | reverse complement strand
TTTTTTTTTTTTTTTTTTTTTTTTTTGTACAGGTTAGCGCAAGCTAACCGCTCGGGTAAAAGAAGAAGGCTTTTTCAACCCTTCTTCCCATAGCTCATGATGTATTCAAGGTTTTCCGGAATTTCCCAATAAGCTTTGCCGGGATACTTCTTAATGTTAAGGGAGAAAACCTTGAGATAAAATTCTTCGGAAATCTTTCCGCTCATCATCATGTTGCAAGCGGTGGAGCGGATAGTGTTCAGGCTCAGCCCGGCAAGAATGCTAGTGCTATTAAGCTCTTCCCGGATTTTGTCAATGATAGCGGCTTCCTGAGCAGTTCTTTTAATTTCCTTAAACTTCTTAAACATAATCTTTTCCTTTCTGGTTTGAGAGGTTTTCCTTCCTCTTTTCTATGGCCTTATTATAGCAGGTTCTGACTGGTTTGTCAAGAGTTTTTTTCAATTTTTTTATTTTTTCTTTGCCAACAGGAAAGAGATGTAAAACTGTTTCAGCTGGGAATTAGTAAAGCGGGCCGCAAAATGCTCAGGGGTTTCATTGAATAAGTGGTATCCATTCTCTACCATTTTGGCTACGATTTCCAGATTAGTCATTTGAATGACCCCCTTTGTTTTACTGTAATTATTATAGCATGAGGTGTCTGGTTTGTCAATACCTTTTTTCAAATTTTGAAGAATTTTTATTCTTCTTCAGCAGGTTCAAGAAACAGCTCAGCGCCTTCAAAGCATCCCAGTTCATTCACTGCAAGTTCTTCAGCTTCTTCATAGCTGTTCACATAACCGAGAATCTCACCAAAGTAAATCACCATAAACATTTTAGTTACCTCTTTTCTTTAATTTGTTGAGGGGTTTTGTTCTTCCCTCTTTCTGATTGTATTATAGCAGGTTCTGCCCGGTTTGTCAAGGATTTTTTCTAAAATTTTTCTTAAAATTTCTAGGGATTTTTTTTAGAAAAGGGGTTGACAAATCCCGGTCCCCATGGTATACTATAATCAGAAAAGGAAAAGAAATAAAAAAAATAAAAAGAAAAGAGGTTATCAAAATGAAGTTCAAGACTTTTATCAGTGGCTATCACAAAGGCTTGAAAGATAGGTTTCTAGTTCTTGCTGGTGGCAATGAAGAACTGGTAGAGCAGTTCAATAAAGGTGAGTTTGGGATTTACACTTATGGAATGGACAAATACGAAATCGGAAGCTTCAAGCTTGAAAGAGAAGAAGTTGAGTTCTACTAATAGAACTCAACCCTTTGCCTTTTTCTTCCTATTCTACTCTTTTTATTTTTTATGTTTTTAGCTATTGACAAACACGCGCAAACGTGTTATACTTGAATGGGTATCTATTATTCTTCTTCTTTAGTCCTTCATAGCTTTACTGCTTCAGCGTGCTAAAGTGCGCTGGACAGTTACTCTTAGCTACCCCTTGTTACCCTGTGCTAACTACTATTACCAACTTCTCCACTCTACTAATTAGCGTTAGCCTGCGCTAATTATTGTTAGCTCTAACTAACTCTAGTTAGCACATGCTAACTCAACGTGCATGACTCTTTGTATTTCCTGCGATTTACAGGATTGGTAATATTTTCCAGTAGCTGGGCAATTACCATTAATCTCCTAGTACTTCCATTATTTTCCAGTTGGCGCCCAACGACTCTTGAATTAAAGGGGTTAAAAGATTGGGCGCAATACTTCTTTTCTTTTTCTCCGCTCATACTTTACTACTTTACTGCGCTAAAGTTTTAGCTCCACGATACTTTAATTATTTATTCCCAGGTAATTCCAGCCGCAACTATTTACCCCGGTAAATCATTAGGGATACATCTTCCATTTATTTTCAGCTAACTACTTGCTGTAGTATTTCCGTGCGCGAATACTCCAATAGAATAAATCTTTATCCTTCTGGAATAATAATACTAATACTAATACATTATTATACTAATAATAATACTACTATTATACTATTAATAGTATACCCTTATTTAATGAGTATGTATTATTATTTCTTTGTGTTTGTTCCAACAGTTTGCGTCTTTACTCTTGGCTCGTTAGTTCGCTCTAACGTCTTAGCCTCTTTCTCTTGGCATTAGCCTTGGCTAACTCTTGCGGCTACAATAATCTCTTGGTTAGTATCGGCTAACTTAATTAGCCAATATACTTTAATACTTTAGTCAACTAAAGTGCATTGGACTTGCGCCCTTGATTCTTTCATGCACAAATACTTTAATACTTCACCTCGCTAAAGTGAACTGGACATTCACTCTTGAATTATTTCCTAGGACAATACTTCATTACTTTACTGTGCTAAAGTAGCGCGTCTGGTTAGAGTTTCAGGAAAGAGAGTAAGAGATTTTTTCGAGGAATTAGTGGAAATTTTTTTTGTGGAATCCTCAACTGTTGGGCGCCGAAGGCCGTTCGCGGCGTCGCGCGATGCACGTGTGTGGTGCCTTAAAGCTGTATAGTATAGTAATGTAATTGTTTATTACATGCGATACTTTATTTCTTTAATTCTTTAGTTCTTTATTACTTTAGTGTGCGAAAGTCACTGTGCTTGATTAGATGGTCAAGCTTCGCTGTTCTCTCTTGCTCGACAAAACGTTTGCTCTTTGTTGGGGGTTGAGAATTAGACCCCACCCCCATAGTTTTGGCAAAATTGTGGGTATAGCCCTATTTTTTTTTACTGACATGAAAAAAGAAAAAATTTTTTTGAAAAAAATTTTTTTTGTGCAATTTGCATAACCGGGCCCCGGTTTCGGTCATATAATTTGTGTAAATTGCACAAACGTTTTGCGGTGGCAAATTAAAATCTTGAAACCTATTTTAATTTCGGATTACGATATAAATTTCATTACATCTTCCATTTCTGGTGTTTTTCTATTTTCATTTTGACAAGGCCACCATTGACACTCTAAACTACATTGATTTCCTGCTACATCACAAGGATAAAATAATTCTTTACACCAATTAGGAATATAAGGTTGAATCTAATCCCAATCCATCCATTCTTTTAACTGATAAAAAATAAATAATCCTCGCATTTTAATATATCGCTTTTTATACTCTTCATTAAGACGCAATCTTAACGAATCCTCGTTGCTCATTTCATCTATCTAAATTTCCCAACCTAATTCTGTCTCTTTTCTATGTCTATATTTTTCAGTAATCTCTTCTTCAACATCCCAAGGGTTTCCTAAACATCTTTCTTTAGCATATTCATCCCAAGCATCATACGCTGCAAACATTCGACCATCTATATTTATTGCGTTTTCCTCCATAGCCAACTACCATCCTTCATCTAATAAACATCTACACCAGGATATAACATACCATCTTGCGCAATTCCTCTACTAAGCTCTTGCCGCAATTCTTTTATATCCATATTTTCTAATAGCCCTGGCATTTGTTCTTTAATTTTTTCTATTGCGTCATCTACCCACTGACTTGGGCCAAAAGTCGTTAATCCAATTATTTTATTTTTTTCATATTGCGAGACATCCCAGATAGTGACTGTTTCATCATTACCTTCCATAAATGACATTAATAATGTTGCATTTTTATATTCATTTAAAATTAATTCTTTATCAAGGTCTCCCCCATCTAAAAAATCAATTTCATTTAAATATTTCTAAACTTCCAAAATAGTCTAATTCTACCATAAAATAGTTTTACCTAATATCCTTAATATTAATAAACTTAATCCTGCCCAAATACTTAAAATAACAATAGCTATAATCATATTATTCTCCTTTCTATATATATAATATAAAAATTTTTAAAATGTGTCAATTTAATTAAAACTTGACCTAACAAAATTTTTTTGTTACAATAAAGCAGAAGACTGGAGGTAAGAAAGTTGATAAAACTCGATTATACATTAGCTACTCCAGAAGAAAGAAATGAATTAGTTAAAAAAATACTGGAAGAAAATCCAGAACCTAATGAAAAATATTTAGAAATATTAACTGATTATTTAATTTTTGCAATGGAGAAGCAAGAAAAAAAGGAGAAAAAAATTCTTACTGATAATCGAATGGTTACAGTAAATAAACGTGAAACATCATTCGAAGGTCTTGTGTCCTAGTTTGAAAATGGTGAAGATGGTATTTATAATTTAATTACTAATAATAAATAGATTATTTTTTAGCCAAAAATTACCATTACAAAAAAAGATTTAGAAGAAATTGCGCCATTAAGACAATTAAAAAATAGTATTAATCAATGGGAAGCATATTTAAAAAAAGTAGAAGGAAAAGAACGATTTATTGTAAAAAATGCTTTAATTGAAATGAGACGAGATCAATATGTAATTAAAAATACATATAGACGCCCTATTGTTTTTACTAAATTAACTCGTTCTTTTCATACCATGGAATTAATTGAAGATGTAGAAGATTGGACAGATAATGACTTTCCAATTCCTTCTGGAGTATCTCTTTTAAATCCAAAAGTGTGTCAAGCAATACTTTGTAATTACTCTCGTCTTAAAGAAGATAGCTGGAGTAAATTAACTAGTGATACTTGGGCAATGGTTTATGATTTTGAAAGAATGTGCGATAAAGCACTAGAAAAATATCCTTTATATATGCGGCTTGTTGAATGTAAAATTGATGGTATGCAAAATAAAGATATACAACAAACTCTCCAAATGGAGTTTGGTATTAAGCATAGTGTTGAATATATTTCAAGTTTATGGCGTAATAAAATTCCAAAATTAATTGCGGCCGCAGCTGAAGATGATTATCTTAATTGGTATTTTTTAAATATTCAAAAAGGTAAATATAAACGCTGTAGTCGTTGTGGTCAAATTAAATTAGCTCATAATAAATATTTTAGTAAAAATAAAACAAGTAAAGATGGATATTATAGTATATGTAAATAGTGTAGAAATAAAAAAATTGCTGTCATAAAGGAGTGATTTATTATGGACCCAAATAAAATTGCAAAATAGTATTATTGCGAAAAATGCAATCGCACTATGGCAGCAGATTAGTTTTATTCATCAAACAATTTAGAAAAATATCCTAATGATGGTAAATTTCCTGTTTGTAAAAAATGTATGACAATGCGCGTAGATAATTGGAATCCAGATACTTATCTTTGGATATTACAAGAAGCTGATGTTCCATATATTCCAGATGAATGGAATAAATTATTAGCTTCGTATGGGCGCAATGCTAAAAAATTAACTGGTATGACTATTTTAGGTAGATATTTATCTAAAATGAAATTAAAACAATATGGAGATTATCGTTGGTCAGATACTGAACATTTACAAGAATTAGCAAAAAATAAAATTGAACAAACAATGAAATAGCAAGGTTATTCTAAAGCTGATATAGATAATGCTTTAGAAAAAGCTATTTAGCCAATTCCTGAAAAACCAGTGCCGCCACCCGTAGAAAGACCAGAAGATATAGGTCTTATTAGCGCACCTCCAAATCCCTTTTTAGCAACTGGTCAAGAAGATTATTTTGCGGAATAGGAACCAGAAGATGATTTTGATTTAACAGATGAAGATAAAACTTATTTGCGATTAAAATGGGGTAAATCTTATAAACCAGAAGAATGGATTAAGCTTGAATAGTTATATACTGAAATGATGGAATCTTATGACATTTAGTCTGCTGGACATATTGATACATTAAAATTAATATGTAAAGCATCATTAAAAGCTAATCAATTAATTGATATTGGTGATGTAGAGGGGTTTCAAAAATTATCAAAGGTATATGATTCTTTAATGAAAAGTGGTAAATTTACTGCGGCATAGAATAAAGCTGAAAATGGCGAATATATTGATGCTATTGGAGAATTAACTATGTTGTGTGAAAAACAAGGATTCATTCCAAGGTATTATATTGGAGAACCTAATGATAAAGTTGATTAGACTATTTTAGATATGAAACGTTACACTTATACTTTAATAACAGAAGAAACTAATCTTGGTAATTTGATTGAAGAAGCTATTAAGACAAATCAACGCGAAGATTCAATTGCGGCAGAAGCTGATGATAGTGATATTGATTATGGTGAAGAAGATGTTATTAAAGAAATAGAATCTACTTTACATGATGAGGATTTTAGCGAATATAGTGAGTTTTTAGATAATGAAGCTTTAACAGATGAACAATTATTAAATTTCTTAGCTGAGGAGCATTCGTAAGATGGCACTTCAGGATCTTTTGAATTTAACTCAAAAACACTAGAAGATAGGATTATCAGAAGAACGAATTAATGCTATTATTCCTGCGGCCAGATAGTATATTTCTTTTTGGCGGGAATATCCTGATATGTTTATAGATTTTATGGTACGTGGAACTCGCACTGAAGTCTAGGAGGGCGAATTCCATTTTTATTTTTATTAGAGAGTATTTTTGCGCTCAGTAATGCGACATTAGTATGTTTATTGTGTTTTTCCTCGTGCTTATTCTAAATCATTTTTGTCAGTAATGGCTTTAATGATTAGATGTATTTTGTACCCACGTTGTAATTTATTTGTTACTTCTGGAGGTAAAGAATAGGCAGCTGGTATTTTGAAAGATAAGGTTAATGAAATTTGTATTTTAATTCCTTCTTTAAAAAATGAAATAGATTGGCGTAGAGGCAAAACATTAGAAGGTAAAGATTATTGTAAATATGTTTTTAAAAGTGGCTCAACTTTAGATAATATTGCGGCACGTGAAAGTTCAAGAGGTAAACGTAAACATGGCGGCCTAGTAGAAGAATGTGTTGGTGTTGATGGTCAAATCCTTTAGGAGGTTATTATTCCTACGATGGCTATTTCACGCAGAGCTATGGATGGTACTACTTAGCCAGATGAAACCTTAAGTAAGTCTCAAGTATTTGTTACTACTGCTGGATATAAAGGCACGTTTCCTTATGAAAAGTTAATCAGTTTCTTAGTAAGAATGATTATGTAGCCTGATAGGTGTATGGTACTTGGTGGAACATGGCGATTACCTGTTGAGGTTGGGCTACAAAGTAAAACATTTATTCAAGATCAAAAAGATGAAGGAACATTTAATGAAGCTTCATTTGAACGTGAATATGAAAGTCGTTGGACTGGAGATGTAGAAGATGCTTTCTTTAATTCAGAAATGTTTAATAGAAATAGAATATTGCGGCAACCTGAATATGAAGCATCTGGACGCTCAAGTAAAAATTAGTATTATATATTATCTGTAGATGTTGGTCGCAAAGGCTGCGATACAGTAGTTTGTGTATTTAAAGTAACACCGCAACCTGGTGGCGTTTCATTAAAATCGTTAGTTAATATCTATACAATATCTGATGAACATTTTGGTAATTAGGCTTTAGAATTAAAGAAATTATATTATAAATATAAAGCTAGACGTTTAGTTATTGATGGTAATGGATTAGGTATTGGATTAATAGATTTCTTAGTTACTCCAACTTTAGACCCTGAAACTGGGGAAGTTTATCCAGATTTTGGAGTTTTTGGTGGAACACAAGATGATGCAGTAGATGAATATAAAAAATATAAAACAAAAGATTGTGAAGAAAATGCACTTTATATTATAAAAGCAAATGCGCCAATTAATACAGAGGCGCATGGTAATGTCTAGGTTTAGTTATCTACTGGAAAAGTAAAACTTCTTATTGATGAAAGAGAAGCTAAACAAAAATTATTAGGAACTAAAGTTGGCCAAAATATGAAGCCAGAAGATAGGTCAACTTACTTAAAACCATTTACCTTAACTTCTATATTAAAGGAAGAAACGTTGAATCTTCGTGAAGAAAATGAAGGAACAAATATTATTTTAAAACAAGCAAATAAAAGTATTAAAAAAGATAAATTCTCTTCTTTTGAATATGGATTATTATATATTAAAACTGTAGAAGATGCAAAAAAGAAAAAGAAACGATTTAGTGCTGGAGATTTTATGTTTATGAATTGAGGAGGAAAATATGCGAGCTAGTAGAGGAGAACGTTTAATAGAAGAGATTTTAATTGAATCTGGTTTACATTTTAAAGAAGAATATTCTTTTCCTGATTTAAAAGGAACAAGTGGACGACCATTACGTTTTGATTTTGTTGTTTTTGATGATGATGGTAATATTGACTTTATTATAGAATATTAGGGTAAATAGCATTATGAGGCTGCTCCTAAATTTGGGGGTAAAAAAGGTCTCTATTAGCAGCAGTATAATGATAATAAAAAACGAAGATTTTGTGCATTACATGAATTTACATTAGTAGAAATTCCTTATACAGAGGAGCATTTAATTACTTATGATTATATAATGCATAAAGCTGGTTATTAAGTTAGAGAAAGGAGGTAGGCTTTTGGATGAAATTTTAAAAAATCGTTAGCAAACAATTTACTCTAAGGGATTTGATATGTTAGATATTAATTCTACTATTAATTTAAATGCTGGTGTGCCGGAATTTAAAAAGATTAAAGTTGGTGTAAAGAAATTAGATGATGCTATATTAGATTTAGGCACATTTAATAAATATAGACCAAGATTACCTTGGGGTGATAAGCATACGATTTTCAAAGCTATAATGGAAAATGATTATAAAACATTACGCGCATTTTCAAGATTTTTTTATAAAAGTAATGGTATATATAAGAAGCTTTGTGAATATATTGCTTTTATGTATAGATATGATTGGTATATTGTGCCAGAAATTTTGGATGATAAAACTAAAGAAGAAAAGATTTTAAAAGATTTTTCTAAAATGTTAAATTTTTTAGATAATTCATATATAAAAAAATTATGCGGAGATATTGCTTTATAGATTTTAATAGATGGCTGTTATTATGGTTATCTTGTTCCTTCAAATGATTCAATAATGATTTAGCAACTTCCAATTGACTACTGCCGCACTCGATATTCTGTAAATGGTATGCCAGCTGTAGAATTTAATATGGCATATTTTGACACATTTAGAGATGTTAATTATCGTATGCGTGTATTAAATTTATTTCCTGACGAATTTAAAAAAGGTTACATTTTATTTAAAAAAGGAAAATTATAGCCTGATTATATGGGAGATTAGGGAAGCTGGTACTTACTAACTCCTGGAATGGCATTTAAATTTAATATTAATAATAGTGATATACCATACTTTTCTAATGTAATTCCTTTAATATTAGATTTAGACGCAGCTCAAGATTTGGATAGGCGTAAATAGATGCAATAGTTATTAAAAGTTATTATTTAGAAATTACCTTTAGATAAAAATGGTGATTTAATTTTTGACGTTGATGAAGCTCGTGATATTCATAATAATGCTGTAGCTATGCTATAGCGAGCTATTGGAGTTGATGTTTTAACAACGTTTGCTGATGTTGAAAGCATTGATATGTCAGATAAGAATACTACTACAACTAAAGATGATTTAGCAAAAGTTGAAAGATCACTTTATAATGCAACAGGTATTTCTAAAAATATTTTTAACACTGATGGTAATATGGCATTAGAAAAATCTATTCTTAATGATGAATCTACAATTCGTAATTTAATTTTGCAATTTACGATATTCTTTGATAGAATAGTATAGTCGAAAAATACGAGTAAAAAGAAATATAATTTTAGATTTTATATTTTAGAAACTACTCAATATAATTATCAAGCCCTTGCGAAGTTATATAAAGAATAGTCTTAGATTGGTCATTCTAAAATGTTATCTTAGTTAGCCCTTGGGCATTCTTAGAGTTTTATTTTGAATACTGCTCACTTTGAAAATGAAGTATTACACTTAACCGAATTAATGATTCCTAACTTAATGTCTTCAACTATGAATTTAGCAGATTTGTTGGGTAAAAGTGGTGAAAGTAGTAGTTCAAATAATCAAGGAAAATCAGAAGGAAAGACTGGATTACAGCGAATTAAAGAATCTGGGACTCCTGGTAGACCTGAAAAAGATAATGATTAGAAGAGCGATAAAACTATTCGTAATAGAGAAGCTATGAGTTAAGGAGGGGTGCAATGAAACATTCAAGTATAATTAAACCTGGTGCTCCTATTGAATTTATTACAACTGAAGCAATTAGTCCTTTTATTTCTAAATGTTTAATTAAAGTTTGTTATGTGGGCGATGAACCTAATAGAAATAGAAGTATAATTACTAAAGATGTAGCACGTTCTATGGCCCCTAGCTTGCGTGGATGTCCTATCGTAGGATATTTTAATGATACCAAGGGTGATTTTGAACAACATAATTAGATGATTTAGCAAATAGACGGAGAATGGCGTTTAACTTCAATGACTAAACCATATGGCTTTGTTGATGTTAATGCTAAGGTATGGTTTTAGACATATATTGATGATGGAGATACTGAAAGAGAGTATCTTTGCACTGAAGGATATGTTTGGGATCATGCTTATCCAGAGGCTAAACGTATTAAAGAAAGTGGTAATAACTAGTCAATGGAATTGGATGAAGATACATTAAGTGCTTTTTGGTCAAAAGATTCTAATGGTCGTCCAGAATTTTTCATTATTAATGAAGCATTACTTTCTAAATTATGTATTTTAGGAGACGATAATGAACCTTGTTTTGAAGGTTCGTAGATTACAGCTTTCAATTTATCCTTTGAAGAAGAGTTTAAACAATAGCTCTTCTCAATGATGAATGAGCTAAAAGAAACTTTACAAGAAGGAGGAACGAAAGTGTTTACAACTTATGCTGTTGAAATTGGCGATGCTTTATGGTCTGCGCTTTATCGTTATATTGAGCAAACTTATCCCGATGGGGAAAATCGTTGGTGCTCAAAGTATTCTTTAGATGGCGTTTTTGAAGAGAATGGCCAAAAGTTTGCTGTGTTATGCAATCGCGCAGACATGAAATACTATCGTTTAAACTTCTCTATTTCTGAAGCTGAAGGCTTTGCAGCTGATGAAACTCTTATTGAAGTTACTAAGAGTTATAAGCCTGCAGAGACTCCTCAATTTGATGCTGCTGCAGTTGAAGCTTATACAACAAGTTATGTAGCTAAGAAAGAGGAAGAAGAGAAGAAAAAGAATGAGGACAAAGAAGATTCAGAAGATTCTTCTAAAAATGAAGATAAATCAGAAGAGGACAATTCTGATGAAGAAGATAAGAAGAAAAAGAAGAAAGAATATGCAGAAGAGACTTGTCCAAAGTGTGGTAAGCCAATTTCTGAATGTATTTGTGATAAAGAAAAGGAATATTCTTTAAATGAAATTCCTGAGTATGTTGAATTGCAAAATAAATATTCTGAATTGTCTTCAGAAAATGAGCAACTTAAGAATCAAATTGAAACTCTTAATAATGAGTTAGCTCCTTTGCGCGAGTTCAAGCTTCAAGCAGAGCGCAAAGATAAAGAAAATTTAATTGCTCAATTCTATATGTTATCTGATGAAGATAAGAAAGATGTTGTTGATAACATTGACACTTATTCTTTAGATGATATTGAAGCTAAGCTATCAGTCATTTGTGTGCGTAATAAGGTAAGTTTTGCTCAAGAAGAAGAAATAGAGCAAAAAGATCCTACTACATATAACTTAGATAATGATATAAATGATGATAGCACCACCCCTGCTTGGGTGAAGGCAGCGCTAAATGTTGCCAAATCTTTAAATAATTGATAAGGAGGACAAACAATGCTTAGTGAATTCTTAAAGAAGAATATTACAAGTCAGGCAAAGTTTATTACTGGCGATAATGATAATCCTACTGCCGGTTATGGTTTTGGCCAAGTTGAGCCTAATCATTTGTCTGCTCAAAGAACTTCTCAAGTTTACGCTCAGTTACCTGCTGCTGCCGATATTAATATGCTTGAGCAGGGACAGTTTGTAAAATATGACTATGCTAACGGTGTTTGTAATTTTACTGGCGCCGGAGAATGGATGCTGGTCTTCAATGAAATTAAATTATATCGTGAAGGCCAAATGGATTGCGAATTTGCAATGATTAAGGATAATTATCAAGCTCGTGTTTATAGCCCACTTGCCGAAGATACTAATTGGGATGCCCAATCTCGTTATTTAAATGGTAAAAATCCTCAAGGACATATCTATGAAGATGTTTCTAGATATTTATATGCTAAATTAGATTCTACTGGTAAGGGCGTAGTAACTATTAATAATGAAGATTATGCTGTTACTGCGTATAAAGCTGTTTATAATCAACCAACTATTACTACTAGTGATGGTGTTGAATCAGTAACTGGTACTACTCCTGTTGATATTTATTTTGGCAGTGATGGTGTTAGTGTTGCAGCTGCTGCAGATAAGGGTAAAGCTGATAAGTCTGCTAAAGTTTCTGTTCGTTATTTATATGATGATGTAACTGCAGCTCCTGATATGTATGAAATTCATTATAATGAAGATCCTTTCCATTTTGAAAGTTCATATCATGAGAAGATGATGCCAGCTGGAACAACCATGGTTCCTCGTGTCTTTAAGACCAATGTTGGTGATATTATGACTACTAATACTATTAATAGTTTACCTGCTGATGTTACTGTTGGTAAGTTTTTAACAGTTGGTGAAAAGGGATTATTAACTGTTTCTGGAGATACTATGCCATCAAATGCTGATATGGTATGGCAAGTTGTTAAAGTTTATACAATGCCTGATCATCAACCTGGTGTTAAAGTAATGCGTGTAGCTTAATGAAAGGAGAGAAGAGAAATGTTAGATAAGACTAATTTACTTTCTTTAATGAAGCAAGTAGCCAAGGCTGACCCTTCTGCTCCTGTGGCTTATAGTTTTAATGGAGAAAATCTCTCCTATGAAGCTCTTAATGAGACTCTGCGCCAAGAGCTAAATGAGTTAGCTGGTACTTATTCATTATATCGTGAAAATAAGAATACTATTTTTGAATTAATTGAACAAACCCTTGATGAAATTCTTCCTAAGAAGGTTGTTCAACAGTATGAACAATTTGCTGAGGTTAAGACTTTTAATCAAGGTGATAAGCCTATCTTCAAGCGTAAGCTTGGTTCAAATAATCGTGCAAAGCAGTTCATCACTCGTGTTGGATTGGCTGGTATTTATGAAGTCTTTAAGCTAAGTAAAGCTGAAGAGAGTTTTGAAGTTCGTACCAGTGCTATCGGCGGAGCTGCTCAAATTGGCTTCGAAGAGTTCCTTGATGGTCGTGTTGATTTCGCTGAAGTTACTCGTATTGTCATGGAAGGTATGGATGAACTTATTTATAAGGAAGTTGCCGCAGCTTTGAAGGCATCTGTTAATCAACTTCCTCCTGCTAATAGAGTTGCTACTAATGGTTTTGATGAAAAGGCTTTTGATAAGCTTTTAACTGTTGCTGCAGCTTATGGCACTCCTACTATTTATTGTACTTATGAATTTGCTGTTAAGATGATTCCTAATGAAGCTTGGCGTTATACTGAAGCTATGAAAGATGAGCTTTGGAGAACTGGTCGTCTTGCTAATTATAAGAATCATAAGGTTATTATTCTTGAACAAGGTTTTGAGGATGCTACTAATGAGCGCAAGGTAATTGATCCTGGTTATGTTTGGATTATTCCTACTGGCGCTGATGGTAAGCCTGTAAAGATTGCTTTTGAGGGCAATACTATCGTTGATGAATTCCAGAACCATGGCGATCGTAGCCGTGAAATTCAAGTTTACAAGAAGGTTGGCGTTGTTGCTATGCTTGGTAATAACATTTGCTGCTATGCTGATACTGAGCTTCTTGGTAATATGCATACTTGGAATTATGATGGTATTACTGGTAATGTTTACACCTATGATGGCCGCAAGAGTGGTTTTGATGGTGAATCCCCCAGTGTAACTGTTAACGTTCCTGGTCAAGGTGGCTAATATAATTTAATATAAATTATTGGAGAGGGGCTACCCCCTCTCCAATTTAAGAGATAAAGGAGTTTAATTATGGCAGACGTTAAGAAAATGTATAATGTAAAAAATCGTAGTGCAAGCGTTGTTGTTTGTCGTATTCCAGAATTAGGAATTCGTAAGGAATTTGCGCCAGGAGAGACAATGAGAATGTCCTATGATGAATTGGAAAAGTTAAGTTATCAACCTGGCGGTCGTGAATTAATGGCAAATTTTCTTCAAATTATGGAAGATAAAGTTAATGATAGTCTTGGAGTTCATCGTGAAAATGAATATTACATGAATGAACAACAGATTATTGATTTGTTAAAGAATGGTTCTATTCCTGCTTTTGAGGATTGTTTAGATTTTGCTCCTATTGGAGTAATTGATTTAGTTAAAAGATTTGCAATTGATTTACCTTTAACAGACACTTTAAAGATTCGTATTCTTAAAGATAAGACTGGATTTGATGTTGAAAAGGCTTTGGTGAATTCTGAAGAGGATAAGGTTGCAGAAAGCATTGAAAAGAAAACTGAAACTGAAAAGCCTGCTCAAACAGGACGTCGTACTAATACTAATTATAAAGTAGTCACTAAAAATAATTAAAAAGGAGGCGTTAATTGTGGATGAAGAATTAATTCCAACTGAAACTCAATCAACAGAGCCTCAAGATAATGATAATAATCTTGAATCTTCTACTGATTAGAATGATATTCCAGAACTTGATTCTTCGGAAGAGGTAGAAGCTGAAGAGGATATTAAGACTACTCCATTTACCACAATTTATGATCGCTTTCTTTCTAAAATCACGGATGATATGTATGTAGAATTAACTCCAGAAGACACTATTCGTGATTTACAATCTTTGCTATTAGAAGCTATTCCTGGCTTTGAATTTCCAAGATGTTTAGTTACTGATTATACTATTTCTACTGAAATTAAAAAACGTAGTGAAGTTACTGATGATGATTTTATTATTGGAGTTATTTGGCATGAATTAGATGATCTTTTAAATGATGAAAATAATATGTCAATGAATCCTGATTAGTTAGTCCGAGTAGAAAAATCTTGTTTTAATTGTGAGGTAGATTCGGAAGAAGTTAATATTTTAGCTATATTAATGATGATTGCTTGGGTATAGCGTCAAGTAACTTCTATTGAATCAACTCGTATGAAATATTCAGGTTCTGATTTTAAAATGACATCCTAGGCAAATCATTTATCTAAATTATTAGCGTTATTATCAGAATGTCAAAGATAGTCACATCACATGCAACGTTTATATAAACGTAGAAGGGTAATTAAAGATAAAGATAGTCCTTTTAAAGGATTTTATCGTTCTAATTGGGATGTTTTTGGTTCAGGAGTTTATTATGATAGATATAATAGATAATAAATATCGTTTAGATTTTTCAATGGAAAAAGATATATTACCTAATATTAGTCGATTAACTAATTAGATTTGGAAATTAATTCCTATGTTGGAAAATAAAGAAGATTGGGAAAAACAATTAGATACTGTTTTAATAGAAATTGCGGGAATGAATGAAATTTTTCTTCATGACCCGCAGTTTTTATAGTTGTTAGCTAAATTAGAAGGTTTACGAATTATTTCTCAAAGTTTTCATCTTTTTAGAAAAACTGTCTTTGAATCAATAGGATTATTAAGGGGGCTAGTAAAATGAAGAATTATCCATTTCAAGCAATTAATAATATTGCTAATAGATTAGGATATAATTCAGCTCCTAATTTTAATTCTAGTGCTATTGAAGGCATTAATATTTAGAATAATCGTTTAAATCATCATGGCGGTCGAAAATAGCAAGAAAGAATGATTAAAGATAAACGTCGTAGCCTTGATAGAGCTCTTTTATATTCATATTAGGCCGGTTTTGTTAAAAAATATTATGATGAATGGAATTTAAATGAACTTCCAATGGAAGAAACTTTAGAACAACCTCCAGTGCGAGCTTTAATTAATCCTGATAAGAATAAGTAGGATTATGATGATAAAATTATTTCGATAGGATATGAACATGGATTTAAACCAGGAGATATTTTTGAATGGGTTAATACTGATACTCATTGGTTAATATATTTGCAAGATAAAACTGAATTAGCTTATTTTCGAGGAGAAATAAGAAGATGTAGATATACTATTCGTTTTAAAGATGAGAATAATGTATGGCATACTACTTACGCGGCTATTAGAGGTCCTGTAGAAACTAAAATTAATTATATTCAAAAACATATGATTTCTGTTGATGAACCAAATCATTCTTTAAATATTCTTTTACCATATAGTGAATATACAGTAAAATACTTTGATAGATATGCTAATTTTTATGTTGTAGAAGATGATAGGAAAATTTGTTGGCGAGTTGAAGCATCAGATTGGCTTTCTACTCCAGGAATTTTAGAAGTTGTAGCTGTAGAATATTATGCTAATAAATTTGAAGATGATATGGAAAATGGGGTTGTGGGTGGTTTAATTTTACCAGAAGATCCTGTAAACACAGATCGTATTGAAAAATTAATTTCTGGTGAAACATTTATTAAACCAAAAGGCGTTTATGAGTATCGCTATACAGGATTGTCTTTAAATGGTTCTTGGAAAATTGATAAAAATAAATATCCTATTGAGTATAAATAGATAGATGATCGTACTATCCAAGTAAAATGGTTAGTTTCGTATAGTGGATAGTTCGATATTTTTTATGGAGATAATAAAAAGACGATTATAGTAGAATCGTTATTTTAAGAGTTAAAGGAGTTTTTATTATGAGGGTAGAAAATTATAAGGTACCTAAATCAAGTTTTTTAGCCGTAGAAAAAGATTTATCTATGATTGTTGATCGAATTATGAAGAATGAACGGTTAAAAAAATTAATTTATTATAGTGTGCCAGATGCTCTTTCATAGCCTAATGTTCCTTAGGATAAGGCTATTGAAATGTTGGGTAAATAGATAAAAATTATTCCAAAAGTTTATATTGATAAACCTGAATTTTGTTATTTGTTAATTTCATGTTCTAGTTTCGTAGAAAATTTAACAAATCCAGAATTTAGAGATAATACAATAGTATTTACTATTCTTTGTCATTTTGATCAATGGAATTTAGGTAATTTTAAATTACGTCCTTTTGCAATTGCAAGTGAACTAGATAGTATGTTTAATAATGAACGTTTAACTGGTATTGGTAAAGTATAGTTTTTTAAAGCTAATGAAATTAATGAAAATGATGAATTTGGTGGATTTGAGTTAATTTATACAACAATTCATGCTTATAATGGGGAAGATTCTAAATATCCTTTAGATCCTAGAGAAGAAAATGATTTAAAATAGAATTTTGATGGAGTGTTTAATACAATTGAACATCAATTATGATATTCGATTAGCATTAATGACAGGAATAGATATTCCTATTCCTGAATGCAATATTGTTATTCATCAACCTACTATTAAAGAAATTTCTTTGATAGGAGAAGAAGAATATTTTTCAGCTATTTAGATACTTTGTTTAGATAAAGCATCTTTAGTTTAGGACGAAACTCTTTTAACTGATTTAAATAATTTTAAAATATTTATGGCAATAATAACTGATAAAACTTCTATTAATAAAAAGAAGGCTGTTTAGTAGGTTTTTCCTTTATTATTTCCTAATTATTCTATTATTATAGCAAAAAAATCTTTAGTATTTACTTTAAATGATAATAATGAATTAAAAGAAAAATCAGAACCAGTATTAATAGATGAAACAAATTTTGATTTTTTTTAGGAAATTTTAAAACAGATTTGTTGTTTGAGTCATAATTCTATGCAAAAAGCCGGATTTAATCCATAGAGTAAAGCTGCAAAAGATATTGCAGATAAGTTAATGAGGGCTAGGCAACGAGTGGCATAGTAGAAAAATGAAAATTCTAATGGAAGTATATTAGGTTAGTATGTATCAATTTTGACTATAGCTATAAATTCTATGTCTTTATAGGATTGTATTAATTTAACTTTATATCAATTATTTGATTTATTAGAACGTTTTGGATTATATGCTGCTTGGGATATTGATATTAAGGTACGATTGGCTGGGGGTTCTGGCAATGAATCGTAGCCTGATAATTGGATGAAGAATATCCATTAATTTATATGTTAAAATAAAAGGAGGAAAAAACCTATGAAGTTTGGCGTTCGTGAAATATGCGATGTTGTTTTACGTGCTAAAGCCGCTCAAAAAATTGGTAATAAGGTTTTTTATAAAAATGAACCTGTTATTTATTTTGATAGTTTAAAAACCTCTAGTTTAGAAGGTCAAAGTACCACTGTTTATGCACAAGGCGGTAGAGGTAATGCTCGTTTAATTGGTTGGGATGGTGAGCGTACTGTTACATTTACAATGGAAGATGCTCTTATTTCTCCAATTGGTATTTCTATTTTAACTGGTGCTGGTTTAATTGAAGCAACAACTGATAACACTTTAAAAATGCATACAACTGAAATTGTTGAAGCTAAAGATATTACTTATACAGCTAGTACTACTACTACTCCAGGTAATGTAAAAATTAAATTAACTCATTTACCTTTCATTCCTGGAATGTCTAGAGGTACAGGTGATAATGCTAATAAATATAGTGCACCAAGTTCTAGTACAGGTTTAACTGGTACTGAAAAATATAATTTTGAACAACGTACTGCTCAAGATTATATTTATGTTATGATTTTAAATGGTGATGAACCTGATTCTGAACCTTATATTCCTAGTGAATTACAAATTAATGTAGTAAAAGATGATGAAACCTTTTCTGGATCTACTGAGTTATATGAAATTGTAATTAATGCGAGAGATACTAGCCCATTAGTTCAAAATGGTGAAACTATTGTTCGTACAAATGATATTTCGCCTTTTGATAAGGGTGAACATCCTGAATTAAGAGTTCTAGTAGATTATTATGTTGAACATAAGACTGGCGCATATCAAGTAGATATTTCTCCAGAATCTTTTGGTTGTAATTTCTATCTTGAGGCTTCTACTTTATTCCGTGATACCAACGGAGTTGATATGCCTGCTGAATTTATAATTCCTAACTGTAAAGTTCAATCTAATTTTACATTCTCTATGGCATCTTCTGGAGATCCTAGTACATTTACATTTACTATGGACGCCTTCCCAGATTATACTCGTTGGAATAGTAAAAAGAAGGTATTAGCAGCAATTCAAGTTCTTGATACTAGTAAGGCAACTTCTGAATTTGTACGTCCTGGTACTATTCATAATCAGAATGTTACTTCTTCTGCTGCATCTAATGGCTATACTGCTAATAATGTTTATGAAGGAACTCAAAAGAGATTTATTGAAGTTGAATAATAATAAATATTTTAAGGGAGAGATACTTGTTATCTCTCCCTTTTTTTGTTTATGCAGAAAGTTGGTGAGATAATATGGGTGTAATTAAAGGGTATATTTAGTCAGATGGAGTGCCTTACTTTGTAAATGAAACAAGAAAAATAATTAATTTAGATACATTACGAACAACTTTTTTACCTTAGATAGTTGCTTGGATTAATAAAGCAAATTTAGCATTAAATCAAAATATTTATGATGATAATGTTAAATCGAATATTTTTACATCTAAAGTTTATAGATGGCAAGGAGGAAAGCGAGTTGATACAGGGGATCGTCAATGGAGTAAAAGTGTGACACTATCTGAAACTAAAGAAGATATCTAGTCAGAAAAAGGTCTTTTTTTTAATCAATGGGGGGCTATAAATAAACATATTTCTTAGAATCATGCTAATTTAAATACTTAGAATGTTTTAATGTTTGATAGTTTATTAAAAGAAGGATATCGTATTTTAACAAAATTTGGAGAATTTGTACGCGGTGATAATGTTAATTATTAGGTTGTTGTTCATACTAAGGGTTGGGAGAAAGTTTATGAATATATGTTAGATTTAGATAAGTTTTTAAGTTTTGCAGCTACTGCAGGAAATGATGGTGCATTTTCTTTAAGCGTCAGCACAGATAAATTATTAAATTTAGGAATTTTAGAACACACTAGACAAGGTCCAGGTTTTAATAAACCTTAGTCAAGGCAGTGGTCAGCCGATGAAATTGCTAATTTTAAATTATTTATGTCGCAAGCTAGAGGAACTGTAGAGTTACATGGTAAAAAACGAAAATATCCTTTTAGTAAACGGAAAGTTAATGAAGGATAGCTGTTAGAAGCATATCTTAATAGTGGTTTTAGAACTCATTATTTACCTAGAGGAGAAGCTTCATCTTGGAAAAATTTAAAAAATTTTGCGAAAGCTTTATTTGCTTCTTCTGGTGGAAAAGATATTATTAAAGATACTCTATCAGATCCTTCTCCTTTTTGGCAAGGTGGAGAAGGAGGGCCTTTTTTAAAAAATACTTAGGTTAAAGGAAATAATGCAAGTATTACTAATATATATACATTAATGAGACAAATGAGTCGAATATATTCTATTTTAAATAATATTAGACCAGAAAAAATAGAACAAGCAATTTCTTAGGGGATTGATTCATCAGTGACTATTACAGATGAAGAAGCATTAGAAGCAATAATAAATATGTTTGAAAGAGAGGGAACTTCTAGTTCTTCTATTACTTTATATATTTGACTTATTTAAAAAATTATGTTATACTAAAATAAAAAGAGTAAAAGGAGAGTTATTATAATGGCAAAAGTCTCATTTAATAAACTTGGTTTAAAAGTAAATCAAGAGATTAAAGAGTTGGATTGGAATGAATAGAAAATTGAAGTAAAACAATATCTTCCTATTGCGGAGAAATTTTCTTTAATTTCTGAAGTATTAATGAATTGTCAAGATACTGATAATAATAATTTTATGAGTATTAGTAAAATGGTAATGTATTTAGGCATTCAAATTGTTATTCATTATACTAATATTAATATTACAGATAAAATGAAAGAAGATCCAACAAAATTATATGATCAGTTAGATTCTACTGGATTATTAACTGAAATTAAAAATAATATGAATGAAAAAGAATTTATAACTCTTTGCGATTGGTGTAAAGAGACTTGTGAGCATCTTTATTCTTATCGTAATAGTATTTATGCGATTTTAGATGCAATGACTAATGATTATGATAATTTGAAATTAGATATTGATGAAATTCAAAATAATGTAAAAGATCCAGAAACTCTTAGTATTCTTAAGGATGTTTTAACCAAAATGGGATAATATAATTTATTACTTTTTAAAGAAATTTAAAGAGTAATCGGGGCAGAGAAGATTATTCTCTGCCCTTTTTTATTTTTATGCATAGAAATAAAATAGGAGAGAAAGGAGATAGAATATGGCTAAACAACTTAATGTTGATGTTAATCTTAATACTGCGAAAGCTGAAGCTTAGTTAAAAAATTTACAAAATATGTTAACTCAAGCTATTTAGGGTGCTAGTAGTCAAAAAGGTGGATTAACTAAAGAAATAGTGCAAGCAACAGAGGCTGCAGCTAAATTAAAAGTTATGTTAGATTAGTCTATGAATCCTAAAACAGGAAATTTAGATTTATCAAAATTTTCATAGCAATTATCAAAATCTAAAATGACATTATCTGATTATGGTAAACAATTAACTAATTTAGGTTCTGGTGGAGAAAAGGCATTTATGTCCTTAGCTCGTTCTGTTGTTTCTGCAGAAACTCCAATGCGTTAGTCTAATAAAACAATGACTGAATTATGGACAACAATGAAAAATACTGCGCGTTGGCAATTATCTTCAAGTGCATTGCATGCATTTGTTGGTGGTTTATAGAATGCATTAAGTTATGCAAGAGGTTTAAACGAATCTTTAAATTCTATTCGTATTGTTACTGGATAGAGTGCTGAATAGATGAATGAATTTGCACAAAAAGCAAACAAAAGTGCAAAAGAATTAAGTGCATCTACTTTAGATTATACTGATGCCGCATTGATTTATTATCAATAGGGTATCAGAGATGATAAAGAAATTAAAGCAAGAACAGATGCGACTATTAAAATGGCAAATGTTACTGGTGAAAGTGCTGCTAAAGTTTCTAATTAGTTAACTTCAATCTGGAATAACTTTGCTAAAGGTGGAGAAAATTTAGAATATTATGCAGATGTTATTACAGCGTTAGGTGCTAATACTGCATCTAGTTCAGCTGAAATTTCTGCAGGTCTAGAAAAGTTTGCTTCTATTGCTGAAGAAACTGGTTTATCTTATGAATATGCAACTTCTTCATTGGCAACTATCGTTGCTACAACTCGTTAGAGTGCTGATGTTGTAGGTACTGCTTTAAAGACAATCTTTGGTCGTGTCCAAAGTTTGAATTTAGGTGAAACTTTAGAAGATGGAACTACTTTAGGTAAATATTCTAAAGCATTGTCTCAAGTTGGTATTGATATTAAGGATCAAAATGGTTAGTTAAAGGATATGGATAATATCCTTGATGAAATGGGTGCTAAATGGCAAGGATTAAATCGTGACCAAAGAGTTGCTTTGGCTCAATCTGTTGCAGGTGCTAGACAATATAACCAATTAATGGCTTTAATGGAAAATTATGATTTCTTTAAAGAAAATGTTGCTACTGCTTTAGGTTCTGAGGGAGAGCTTCAAAAATAGGCTGATATTTATGCAGAATCTTGGGAAGCTGCTAAAACAAGAGTTCGTGCGGCAGCGCAAGGAATTTTTGATGAATTAATTAGTGATGATTTCTTTATTTCTGTTAATGATGCTATTGCAGGTTTATTAAATGGCGTTGATAGTTTAATTAATGCAATGGGTGGTTTACCAGGAGTATTAGGGATGGTTGGTTCACTTGCAACTAAAGTTTTTAGAACATAGATGACTCAAGGTATTGAAGGAGCCATTAATGGTTTAAAAACTTTTACTGGTGTATCTACTATGGAAGCTAATATTTTAAGAAAATAGGCTATGACAGCTGCTAAAGATTTTACTCCTAAAGACAGTGGTACAAAATCGTTATAGATGGAAAGTGCTGGAATGTTACGCAGCTTAGAATTAGCAGATTTGTATTAGAAAAAACGTGAATAGATTGCGGCTCAAGGAAAACAGATTGCATCAGGTGATGCTGCAAGAGTTAGTGCTTTAATGCAAGTATTAGAATTAACGCAATAGATAGCAGTGGCACAATAGAAAGAATATGAGGCAGCAGAAAATACAACTAAGTAGGAAAAATTAAGATTAGATTCAAAAATTAATTTAGCTGCAACTAAAAAAGCAAAGTCTGTGTTAGGGAAAGGCGCTTCTAATGAAGATATTATAGCGAAATCAAAAGAGTTTTCTAAACCTTCTAAAGATACTTTTATGGATTTTTCAGAAAATGCTGAAAAAGTTATGATGGCCTAGAGTGCAATATCTGCAGCAAGTTCTCGCACAGCCTTAACTCCTAGCTAGATATCAGGCATAGATAATGTTTTAATGTTATAGGCTACACAATCTGCATAGCGTATGGCAGAACTATAGCAAAGACAAGCTGCATTTGAAAATCAAAAGGCTGAATTAGAAGCAGAAAAACCCTCTTCTAAAAAGGGACAACGAAAAAAATAGAAAGAATTAGATAAAGTATCTGCTAATATAGAAGAAAACTAGGCACGTATGCAAGAAGAGGCTGAAAAATAGAATCGAACAAAAGAATTAGAAAAAAAATAGAAAGAAATAAAAGATAAATTAAATTTAGAAAAACAATATTAGGATGAATTAAAATAGTTAGAAAAAGATGCAAATGATGATAGATTTACTGCGGAAGAAAAATAGGCTAAAAAAGCTCGTTAGAATTAGTTATAGGATTGGTTAAATTATTAGTCTGATAGTAAAATTGATTCAGTGGGATTAGCTGAAAAATTTGCTTAGGAATTAAAACCAGAAGAATTATAGTCAATGTTAGATGATTTAGTTGCTGATTTATCATTAAATTTTGATAATTTAGAATTAGATGATGATAGTTTTGAATCTTGGTTATCTGCAAAAAGAGAAGAAATTGATAAGTTAGTTAATGCTGAATAGACTGAAGGAGCAAGTGATGCAGCTGCCGAAGATGTTGCAGAAGAAATTAGTAATTTAAGTGCTGAATCTTTTGATACCATGGCAGAAGGAATAACCAACGCATTTTAGGGTGTTAGTAATTTGACTATGGGATTTTCTTCATTGCAACAAGCTATGGTTACTTTAAATAGTACTGATTTATCTTTTGGGGAAAAATTCTTATAGGTTAGTATGTCATTATCTATGGCATTACCAATGATTGCATCTGGTGCAACAGCTATTGTATCTGGATTTAAAGGAATTGCAACTGGAGCTGCTGGAATGATAAAATCTATTGTCGCTGCTAATGTTGCAACAGAAGCTTTAACAGCTTCATAGTTAGTTAATGCAGATGGTTCTTTAGTTGCAGGTACTTCATTGCGATAGTTAGTTGGAGCTTAGTTAGCTCATACAGCAGCTGCAAGTGGAGGCACAGTCGCAGCAGGAACAGAAGCAACAGCTTTTTAGGTTTTGGGCATGGCTGCGAGTGCGGCTGGAAAAGCTATTGGTTCTATGATTATGACAGCTTTACCATTTATTGCTGTAGCGGCAGCTGTTATGGCGGCTATTATTGGAATTAAAAAAGCAGTAGAATATTAGTATTCTCAAAGCGCTGAAGGATAGTTAGAGGCAGCTCAAGAAAGAGCAGAAACTTTTACTACAGCTTTACAAGATGCTAAAAGTGCTGCTGAAGAATTAAATAGTGCTTTTGATAATTATAATAGTGCTTAGAACGCTTTAGATGAATGTACGCGTGGAACATAGGAATGGCGAGATGCTTTAGTTGATGCGAATCAAGAAGTATTAGATATTTTAGATAAATATCCAGAATTAGCTGAATATGTTAATCAAGATAAAAATGGTAAATGGACTATTAGTGATGAAGGTTGGGAAACTGTTCAATAGGAAGCTAATGATAGAATTATAAAAACTTAGGCTGCTAAAAATTTAGCAGATTAGGAAGTAGCTCAAAAACAAAGTATTGTTGATTAGGAAGATATTTTAGATTAGTTTACAGATGGAGCTTTTGTTCGTAAAAGTAAAATTTAGGATTTAATTAAAGATAATTGGGAAGATATTGCTAATTCATTAAATCCAGAAAAAACAGTTAAAGATATTTTAAAGGATGCTGGATATAGCACTAATAAAAATTAGAATGGTGTATATGCAAATCCAGATGTACGTCGTTTATTAGAAAATATGCGTACAAATGATTTAACATAGCAAATGCGAGAATGGGATTCGTAGAATCGTTTGAATAATCAAAGGGCTTTAACATAGAATCAAATTTTAGCATAGTCTGCTTTATCTCAAGATGAAAAATATGCAGATTCTAAAAATTTAAATGATATAGCTAATATTATAGCTAGACAATTACCTAAAGAGGCTGAGCCAAAGCGTGAAGAATATGAAAAATAGTTTGGAACTGGAGCAGGAAAATTTAAATTAGAAAATGAAGCTAATGCAAAAAAATATTTATCTGATGCTTTAGGTATTGATTTAGATGATTTAACTTATTTTTAGTTACATGGTAATGGCGTTGATTATAAAGTTGAAGGTAGCGATGAAGTTTAGACAGCGACTAAAGCTGATATGTCAGCATTTTTAGCCGCGGCAGATGCAGCTATGGAATTAGCTGGAGCATTAGGCTCTGCTGCGGATGCCGCATTATAGAATGCAGATTAGGCTATAAGTAAAAATGTTGAAGGCGCTGAAGCCGCAAAAGAGTTCGCAACTACTGGAAGTTTTGGCGATGCAACCTATGAAGATGCTGTTGAATTTTGGAAGGGTATGGATACTTAGGAAGAATTTGATTCTAAGATGTCTGAAGTTTTTGGTAAAGATTGGGTTGATAGCTTAGGATTTGAAAGTGCGGAAAAGGCATATCAAGAAGCATAGGAAAGTGCTTAGGCTTCAATGGACGCTTTTTATGACGCTGTGAATACTACAACAGATGAAACTTTAGATAAATTAAATAAACGTAGAGCTAAAAAACCTATTTCAATGGAAGAAGCTACTGATTTTATAGAAGCTGAAAATGCAAAGTTACTAGAAGAAGATATTTCTATAAAAGATAAAGTTCCAAAATCTTATGCAGAATTAGCTGAAGCAGCTTCAAATTTAGGAACAATACAAGATTTAGTAAATGGAAAATTTGCTGATGGTACTCAATTATCTGAGGAATAGGCAGAGGCATTACAATCTTTAGCTTAGGGTATTACTGGTGGTGAAGCAGCTTTAAATACTATTATGGATGGTAATTTTATTGCTGATGCTGAAGGTTTACAAGAATTAATTAATGAAATTACCGATGCTGCTGAAGCTGAATAGAGATTAGCTGAAAATGCAAAAATTTTAGATTATCATAATTTAGTTGATTAGATGCGTGAATTAACTAATAGTGGTTAGACTTGGGATTCTACTATTTCATCTAATATTGATAGTTTATTAGCAGAAGCTGATGCTACTGAATTATAGATTCAAAAATTAATGTTATTAAGAGCTGGGGTAGAAGACACTGTAGCAGCTTTAAATGAATTTGATTAGGCATTATCTGCTGATGAGGGCTCTGATATCTCTGATGAATTTGGTAGTCGTTTAAAGAAATTTAAAGAATTAGCTGAAGAAGGAAGAATTGGTTCGGCTGCTTATCAAGAAGGGCTAGAAATATTTATGCCTGATAAAATTAAAAATATGGAAGCTAGCCCAGAAAGAGAATAGGCAGTTTAGGATTTTATTACTAATACATTAAGTCGTTATACAGATTTAGAATCAGGAACAACAGGTAAAACTTAGGTTGCTAATTTAACAGATGATTTAGAAAAATATGGCGCTTTAATGCATGATGAAAATGGTAACATGCATTTAGCTGAAAGCCAAAAAACTATTGAAGATTTAGCTGGAACTATTGGAGTAAGCACTGATGCTATGCGTTCTTATATGACTGCTTGGGCTTAGTTTGATAGTGAAGGTGCAAGTATTTTTTCATAGCTGTTAAAGAATTCTTCAGATGTAAATGATCAAATGTTAGCCAATGATTTAACGACAACTTAGTTAATGGAAGATTAGCAACGTTTATATAAAGAGGGAAAATAGGGCTCAGATGAATGGAAAGCTAATGCACAAAAAATGGCTGAAGCTGATACTTAGCGAGCAAAAATTGCTTAGTAGGCTACTTCTAATGTTTAGAAATATATGGATAATTAGAAGTAGTATTCTCAAGAAAGTGTTGATGCTGCTTTAGATAATTATAATAAATTAAAAGAAGCGTATGAATCTGGTGGCACAGATAAAAATGGAGAAGTGGTTACTAAAGCAGATGTTTCTTAGGCATTAGAAGCTTATGCTAAAGTTAAACAAAAAAAAGAAGAAATTGAAGAACCTTCTGAATTAGAAATTAATTTAGCAATGGAAGGTTTTGATGCTTAGATTGATGAAAAAATTGCTTAGATAAAAGAATTAGGCGGAGTAGTTCAAGAGAATGAGGATGGTTCTATTTAGGTAGATGTTAGTGCTGTAGGATCAGAAGACGCAATTAGTGAAATTTCAAATTTAGAATCTGATATTAATGAAATAAATGGTTAGAAAGCTGAAGTAACTGCTTAGTTTAATTTAGAAAAATCTGATGACCCATTATAGTATGCAAAAGATTTAGCTGAAGCTGAAAATGCTGTTCCTAAAACAGTAGCTCCAGTTTTTAGTGCTCCTGGCGCAGCTACAACAAAAAAGTTAGCATAGGATGTAGCTAGCGCAGCTAATAGTGTTCCTCGTTTAGTAACAGTGACATTTAATGCCGTAAAAACTGGCGATTGGAGTGGTTCAACAGGCGGAGGTAGTTCATCTCCTAAAACTAAAGGTAATGGAACGGGTCGAAAATAGGCTCTTCAATGGACTGGTTCTGCTAATATAAATGGCTCTGCTCATGAGAGTGGTTCTTGGGGTATTCCTTAGAATGAAAAAGATACTTTAGTTGGTGAATTAGGTTAGGAATTAGTTGTTAGTCCATCTTCTGGAATATTTTATACTGTGGGAGATAATGGTGCTGAATTTGTTGATTTAGAAAAAGGTAGTATAGTTTTTAATCATAAATAGACTGAAGAATTACTTAAATATCGTAAAATTAATACTCGTGGTTAGGCTTTGTTTTAGGGCAATGCAAGATATTTAAGTAAAGAAGTTAAAGAAGAAAAATCAGTGGGTCTTTGGTCTAATAATGGAAATAACAATAATAATAATAATAATAATAATAATAATAATAATAATAAACGAGATACTCAACAAATTAAAAATAATACTAAAACAACAGCTAAAAATACTGGTGCAACTGCAGCGGCTGCAGAAGATATAAAAACATATGAACAATAGTTAGTAGATTTAGTTCGTGATTAGATAGATGTTTATAAAACTTTAGATAAAACTATTAGAGGTTTAGAACATACTTATAAAAATTATACTCGTAATAATGATAGATTAACTGGTCAAAATTTAATGAATAATATGGAAAAAGGTATTTAGGCTGGTGCTTAGCTTTATTAGTAGTATTTAAATAAATTTAAACAGACTCAAACTGAATATCAAAAATCTTTAGATAGATTTACAAAAGTTGAAAAAAATGGAATTTAGTGGATTGAAAAAGTTTTTGCTGGTGGCACTTATGATAAAGATGCAAAATTTAATCAAGAAGTTCGTAATGCTGATGGAACTAATATGATTGAATTTTATTAGAATCGACAAGATGCTGAAGGTAATACATTATTAAATTCTAATGCTGTAAGGTATGATGCAGAAGGTAATTTAACTTGGGTTGATGAAACTGCTTTGCAAGAAGCCGCTGCAAAGGATTTAGAGTATTGGCAAGAATATGTTAATCAATAGAAATATATTAATGAAGAAGATAAAATAAAAGCTGAAAATGAATTAGCTAATGCTAAAGCTCGTCATGATTATGTAATGAAAATAATTGATGAAGAAAGTTCAGCTTATGATGATATGATTGATGCTGAAGAAAAAGCTCAAGATATGTTAGAAGAATTACATGATTTAGCTCAAGAAAAAATAGTAAAAAAATTAGAAATACAATTAGATTTCAATGAAACAGCTATGAAACCTTTAGAGCTAAAAATGCGTATGCTTGAAGATGCTACTTTTGGTATTTCTGAGTCAATGCAAAAAATATATAATTTTTCTGATTCAGATTTTGTCGTAGCTTTAGATAGGATTTTAAATCCAAATAGTATGGCATCAACTAATAATTATTAGCGTGGAGATGATAAATGGTCATATGCTTTAAATGAATTAGATGCATATACTCAATTTTATCGTGAATCTGAAGATGCTATTAATAGGATTTTTACAGACCCAAAAGCAATAACTTCAGAATCTGAACGTTAGAATTTAATGAAATTCATTGATGGTGCCACTGGAGCTTTAAATAAATTATTAGATTATGTTGAAGAAATTGGAGAAGCTGGTTCTAAAGCTTTTTAGAAATTTGGTGATCAAATAGCTAGAGTTACTAAATAGATGGAAAGTAATATAAGTATATTAGATCATTTTTAGAATGTGGCTGATTTATTAGGATTAGATTATGATCATAATTTATTAGAAGGTATTGCTAATAGTCAATTAGAAGCTAGCGAGACTATGTGGAGAACGGCAGAACAAGAATTAATTTCAGCTAAAAAAATGCGTGATGATGCTAAATCTGTTTATGAAGAAATGTTAGCTTCTGGTGACACTGAAGGTGCAGAATTTTATAAGAAGAGTATGTTAGATCCTGCAGAAGATTATTATGAAGAAACTTTATCAAAAGCGCAAGATGCTACTACTAAATATTTACAAAGTATTTAGAAGAAATGGACAACTTGTTTTGCAAAAATAAAAGCTTCTTGGGAACAAGCTGCTACTTTTGGTTCTAATTTTGATGCTTTAACCAAATCTATGGATAAAGCAAAATCTATTTAGGATGAATTAGTTACTACTACTAATAAAATGTATGAAACTAATACTCTAATTAGGAAATTAAATAAAGATATTAATAATACAGATAATCAAATATCTAAAGAAAAACTGCGTAATTTCTAGAAAGAAATTGAAGGTCGTTAGAAAGATAATCAAATGACTCAGGCAAGTTTAGATATTTTAAAAGCTCGTTATGAATTATTATAGGCAGAAATTGCATTAGAAGATGCTCGAGATGCAAAATCTACAGTTCGTTTATAGCGCGATAGCGAAGGTAATTATGGTTATGTTTATACCGCTGATTAGGATGATATTGATGATGCTGAGTAGAATTTAGCAGATAAACAAAATGATTTATATAATTTAGTATTACAACAAACTAATGATTATCATGAAAAAATGGTTGCTTCACGTGCTGAATATTTAGCACGAGTTGAAGAAATAATGAATGATACTACAATAAATGAAGAAGAGCGCGCTAGACAGTTAAAAGAATTAAGATAGTAGTTTGATAAAGAATGGCAAATTTACGAAGGTAATATCACAGAAGCTGTTTATTATTTAAATGAAGAAGCTGTAGAAGGGATATCAGAAGCATATACTACTATGTATGATGATAGAATTGTACGACTAGATGAATGGATGGAATTATGTGATAAAAAAGAAGGAGATTTATAGGAATTATTAGATGAAGTTAATTCTAAAAGAAATGAAGTAAAAGATAATACTGTTACTGGATTAGGTGAAATTAAAGATCGAACTACTGATATTATTAATGAAAATGATTCTTTATCTAAACAAATTACTGGAGATATAATTCCAACAATGGAAAGTGAAATGACTGCTGTTAGTAATTTAACAGAAGCTTTTGCAAAAAAGATAGATAAAATTAAAGAAATGATTAGATATTATTAGGAATTAATTGCTACTGCTACTCAAGCTTTATAGATGATGAGTATGGCAGATAACTCTGAGTCTTCTTATGATCACAGTATAAGACAAAATGATTATTTATAGACTGGAAATGTAAAAGGCTATTAGAATGAAAATGTTTTACGTTCTGATGCTGCAAAAAATATGACTAAAGAAAAAGGATATTTAACAAATTAGATTGAATTAGCTAGCATACAATTATATTCTAAAAAGAATAATTTAAAATGGGAAGATGTTAGAGATGATATTTTTGCTGGTAAGACAAGTTTTACTGGTGAAGGCGCAGAAGTTATGAATTATATGGGTAGTTAGGGTTCTACTCGAAAAAAGAATAATGCAGATGATTAGACTCCATTAGTTGAGTATCTTTTAAATACTGGAAATGAAGGCTTAATGGTAGGTATGAATTTAAGTTAGTATAATATTGATAAAGATGTTTTAGAAGAAGCTCAAGAACGTATTTCTGATATAACAGAAGGAGCTACTGGCATGTATACTGGTGAGTGGGGCTCAGAAGGAAAATTGGCTATTTTGCATGAAAAAGAATTAGTATTGAATAAAGATGATACAGAAAACTTTTTAAAGGCATTAGAAATAGTTAAAAATAATTTTGATGTTATGACTAAAATGCAAGATTTATAGTATTAGTATAAACAAGAATTATTAAATAATGAGTTTAATAAATTAGCTATAAATCTTCCAGCTAGAGAACCTGAAACATTATAGCAAGATGTTCATATTACTGCTGAATTTCCTAATGTAGAAAATCAAAGTGAAATTGAAAAAGCTTTTGATAATTTAGTTAATCGTGCTGCTTAGTATGCTGCTCGAGATAATTGGGTAAATAATTATAATGCAATGTTAACATCAACTTAATATAAAAAAGGAGGAATTATTTAAATAATTCCTCCTTTTTTATTTGGTCTAAAAGGATTATTTGATTTAGTTAAAAATTTATTATATAATAAGATTATATGAGATAAAGGAGGCTAGAACCATGCAAGATCCTGCAGATAAACTTTTTGATGCTATATCAGTATTAGTTAATAAAAAAATTAATTCAATGCGTTTTGATGAAACAAAAAAAGCTTTAATAGTAAATGCTGATTAGGCAGAAAAAGGTATTTATACTGTAACAGAAGATTCTGTTTATAGTTATCAAGCATATACTACAGTTACTGATTATAAAGTTAATGATACAGTATTAGTAACTATTCCTTAGGGTAATTATGATAATTAGAAAATGATAATAGGTAAATCTGTTGTAGATACAGGAACTCCAATAGTTTATACTTCTCCTTTTGCAACTATTGTTGATATTTCTAATAATATTATTACTAATGATTTAGGAATAATTGAATTATATGCGAATGGTTCTAATTATGTGTGGCCTAATGGTTTAACAGATTTTCCTAAAGAATTTGATAATTCTAATAGTAATACAAGTATAAATAATTTATTAGAAGAAAATGAAGATACTTGGAATAAATATAAAATGCAATGTGTATGGCAATCTCCTAGTGGATTAAATTTAAATGGTTATACTCGTATTGGTTTATAGGCTTAGATTGCAACTTATTTAGGAGAATATAATACAATTTTAGGAAATTATGGTTTGGCATTAGAAGTTACATTTAAAAGTTTGGAATTAACAGAAGGAGCAAATACATTTTCAAATTGCATTATTTTTGATAGTGATGAATTTTTTGGAGATGTTTATAGATTTGATACATATTATACATAGGAAGCTGTTTATGATATTTCAGATTTTTTATAGTTTCCTATTGATTAGTTTAAGTTATATGTTTATTAGAGACATAATTTTATAGATAAATATGGAGTAAATGTTCCAGCTCCAGAAGAAGATGATTTTTCTAATATTGGACCAAATATTATTTTTAAAGATTTTTATCTTTGTGTCGGAGAAGAAAAAGATAAATTTAAAAATGATACGGCGAAATTAATTTGTAATAATGATAGCTATTATTATAAAGATATTCCTAAAAATACTGGAAAAGAATATAATGAAGAAAATAGCGTTTTAAGAGCAAAACATAATTTAAAAGAAATAGAATTGGTTTGGTTACATAAAGAAATAACTTCTGGAGTTATTCGTCGAGTAGAAGCAAATGATTTACCAAGAGATTATCATATTTATTGGTATAGATATAAATTAGGTGCTCCAAGTCCTGATATTTTTGCTGGACCTATGTGGGAAAGATTTTATGGATGTAAAGATGTTGATATAGATGGGCCAGAAGATGATTTAGATTATTGTATAACAATAGATGAATATTTAGAAGATAATTCTCGTGATACAGCTACTGATACTATTTTTATTAACTTTGTTCCAAATATTAATCGTGGGAGTGAATAGATTAAAGCGGTTATTCTCCATGAAGAAGAAAATGGCGTTTTAAGATTTATTGCTGCCACAGAACCTATGGAATTTCTTAATAAAGATGAAGTACGAAATGAAACTAGCGTTATAGATTTAAATATTTTAGCTATTAGGGCTGAAGATGACTAGCAAGGAAAATATTTTATTTATAATCGTGCGGATAATTTAGAAGAAAACGATGCTAATTTAATTCGTACTTTATTAGCTGTTTTTGACCCTACTCCTGTATTAAAAGATAAAGCGGTTTTAACAGAATATTAGCGCATAAAATGGACTTTTCCTACAGAAAATACTATGATAATTCCTGCTGCTTCAACGGAGCCTGGCGCAGAAACATCAACAACAAATATCATTACAGGAACAAATCGAGTTGGTTATTATATTAAAAAACATTTAGATCGTTCAGCAAGTAATAATACTATTTAGTTAGAAGTTTTTAGAGATGGACAAACTTATAGTGCAGATATAACTTTATTATTTGGAACTGCTGGTACTTCTGGTTCAGATTATACTGTTGTATTAACTTGGCAGAATTAGACAGATAGAGCTTTAGATGTTACTAAACCTGGATGGCATTCTTTAAAGGGTGAGGTAGGTTTATATGATAATAAAGCGGGTAATTTTATTGATTTCCCAGAAGATACGGTGATAAATTATGAATGGGCTGTAAGTGATATTACTCCAATTTATTTTTTAACAGAAGATTATACAGCACAACCAAATAAAGAATATTTTAGAAAAGATGGAAATAATTATAATAAAGTGTCTGTGGAAAATGGTGAAGATATTTCAGGGTTAAATTATTATGAAACTAATAGTTATGGTTTTAAATATGATGATCGAGATTTATTTTATCCAATTTTTTCAAATATAAATGATATTACTTTTGAATCTACTGGAATTAATGAAGATATCTTTTTAACTTCTCATTAGTCTCGTATTTCAGATGAAAAAAGTTATGGTGGATATTATTATTATTATGATTCTAGGTATAATGATGTTTGTGAAGAATTGCATAAAATATTTACAGCTAATTTTTCTTATTCTTTTGAGCATGGATTTTAGTAGACAGGAACTATTATAAAAAAAGAATCTGTAACAAGTTCATTAGCTTATTTTAATCTTAATGAAAAAAAATATAAATTATTATCAGAATGTTCTATGTTTAGTGTGTAGGAAGATAATGGTTATGGTTTTTTAGAAGATAATGGATATAGAATTGATTGGTTGTATCGTAAAAGAAAAAATAATACTGGATTAACTAAGTTAATTTCTGTTAATAAAGATGAAACTTTTTTTAAATTAATTTTTGATACTTATTTTAAATTAGATAATAGTTTAGATATTTATACTTTTATTTTAAATAATAAATATTGGCAGAAAAATTCTTCTGAATTTATTTTTTCACCTAGATTAAAAGATGCAATAAGTCAATATCCTGAAGATGATATAATTACTGCTGAATTAAAAAATGAATATTTAAATAGTACTTATGATAATAATGATAGTAATACTATTATTAATAATTTAAAAATATGGATTGATAGTAAAAAAAATAGTATTAATAATGAAAAATTATTTAAATTTATTTTTACCAATGCTAATATATATGAAACTATTTTAAAAAATAATTTTAC
>OCVV012839483.1_pt1 | contig 34784 bp, 21 predicted proteins | sample 1539721 | NCBI WGS metagenome assembly OCVV01 (sample SAMN02144230, study PRJEB22623) | gut metagenome | biome: sheep rumen | host: Ovis aries | place: New Zealand | reverse complement strand
AACTATGAGTTATTTGCGATTAGAAAAAGCTGTAATGACTAACCTGGAGGAGTCGCTCCGTCGTGAATTACTTCGAACAAACCGTTCTGGTGCCTATAGCAGTTCGACACTCGTTGACTGCAATACGCGTAAGTATCATGGTCTGCTCGTTGTTCCCGTACCAGAGCTCGATGACGAGAATCATGTTCTTTTGTCGTCTTTCGACTGTACGGTGATTCAGCACGGTGCTGAGTTCAATCTCGGACTCCATAAGTACCAGGGCAACAATTTCAGCCCGAAGGGTCATAAGTATATCCGTGAGTTTACTTGTGACGTAGTGCCTACCACCCTTTATCGTGTAGGCGGTGTGTTATTAAAACGAGAGACTATCTTCCAGGCTTATGAGGATCGAATCCTGATTCGCTATACACTGGAAGATGCTCATTCTGCTACAACGTTGAGATTCCGTCCCTTCCTCGCCTTCCGTTCAGTAAGGCAGTTTACCCATGAGAACTCAACGGCATCCCGTGAGTATCATGAGGTGGATAATGGTATCAAGACTTGTATGTATGCCGGGTATCCTGACCTGTACATGCAGTTCAACAAGAAGAATGAGTTCGTTTTCCAGCCTGACTGGTATCGTGGCGTGGAGTATCCGAAAGAGCAGGAGCGTGGATATGCCTCTAACGAGGACCTCTATGTTCCCGGTTATTTCGAGGTATCTATTAAGAAAGGTGAGAGTATTATCTTCGCAGCCTCTACCAAAGAGATCAAGAGTAGCACGCTGAAGACATTGTTCCAGAAGGAGTATGATCTTCGTCAGCCTCGTGATAACTTCTATCACTGCCTGGTTGCTGCTGCCCATCAGTTCCACTTCCGTGATCGCCGCAGTGGCAGCTCTGCAGAAGAACTTGATGACAGTGACGACCGCTATCTGCTGGCAGGATATCCTTGGTTCAAGGCTCGTGCCCGTGACACGTTTATCGCCCTGCCAGGTCTGACGCTTGCTATTGGTGAACAGGATTACTTTGAGCATGTCATGAAGACCGCAGAGAAAGGACTTCGTGAGTTCATGGAGGACAAACCTCTGAGCGTAAAGATTTATGAGATAGAGCATCCCGATGTTCCACTGTGGGCAGTATGGGCTATCCAGCAGTATGCCAAGGATGCAGGAGTGGAGAAAGGCTACAAGATGTATGGTAAATTGGTGAAGGACATCGTTGACTATGTCATCAAAGGTGGTAACTCCAATATGCGTCTGGATGAGAACGGACTACTTTATGCCAATGGTCGCGACAAGGCTATCACATGGATGAACTCCACCGCCAACGGTCATCCTGTAGTACCCCGTTCTGGTTATATCGTAGAGTTCAATGCACTATGGTATAATGCCCTGAAGTTCTGTGCTTCATTGGAGACCGAGTTCGGTGACAAGAAATATGCCAAGAAACTGGAAGAGCGTGCAGAACTCTGCAAGGCTTCGTTTGTGGAGACCTTCCTCAATGAGTATGGCTATTTGCTCGACTATGTGGATGGTAACATGATGGACTGGAGTGTTCGTCCTAATATGATATTCACTGTTGCCTTCGACTATTCGCCACTTTCTCAGGAGCAGAAGAAGAGCGTATTGGATATCTGTACCCGTGAACTGCTGACACCGAAAGGATTGCGTTCCCTCTCCCCGAAGAGCGGAGGCTATAACCCGATGTATGTCGGTCCGCAGACGCAGCGTGACTATGCTTACCATCAGGGTACGGCATGGCCATGGCTTGGTGGATTCTATATGGAGGCCTGTCTGAAGATTTACAAGCGCACCCGTTTGAGTTTCGTAGAGCGTCAGATGGTAGGCTATGAGGATGAGATCAACTATCACGCACTGGGAACCATCAGTGAGTTGTTCGACGGTAACCCGCCATTCCATGGACGTGGTGCCATGGCATTTGCCATGAATGTCGCTGAGATTCTCCGTACGCTGAAACTGTTGGAGAAATATTCATATCAAAAGTAAAATAGGAGGAGAAGACTATGAAAGTATTAATGTTTGGATGGGAGTATCCTCCTCACGTATTCGGTGGACTCGCTACTGCGAACTATGGTATCTCTCAGGGTTTGCATGCCCAGGGTGATATGGATATCACGCTATGTCTGCCAAAACCTTTTGGTGATGAAGACCGCACGGCTTGTAATATTGTCGCTATGAACGCGGTGCCTATTGCATGGCGTGATGTTAACTACGACTATGTCCGTGACCGTGTGGGTAACATCATGGACCCCGACTTGTATTTTAAGTTGCGTGACCACATCTATGCCGACTTCAACTACATGCATGTCAATGATTTGGGAGCTATGGAGTTCGCCGGTGGCTATCCTGGCAACCTTCATGAGGAGATTAATAACTACTCAATCATTGCTGGTGTCGTAGCTCGTACATTTGATTTCGATATCATCCATGCTCATGACTGGTTGACCTATCCTGCCGGTATCCATGCCAAGCAGGTAAGTGGTAAGCCTCTTTGCATCCACGTACATGCTACCGACTTTGACCGTTCCCGTGGTAAGGTGAACCCGACGGTCTACTCAATAGAGAAAAATGGTATGGACTGGGCAGACTGCATTATGTGTGTATCGGAACTGACTCGTCAGACCGTTATCCACCAGTACCATCAGGACCCACGTAAGTGCTTCACGGTACATAATGCCGTATATCCTCTGCCCGAGGAGTATCAGGCTATCCCACGTCCTGACCATACAGGCAAGGACAAGGTGGTGACCTTCCTCGGCCGTATCACGATGCAGAAAGGACCGGAGTACTTTGTGGAAGCCGCCAATATGGTCATCCGCCGTACCCGTAATGTGCGTTTCTGTATGGCAGGTTCTGGTGATATGATGGATGCGATGATCCGGTTGGCAGCTGAGCGTGGTATTGCTGATCGTTTCCACTTCCCAGGATTTATGCGAGGCAAGCAGGTCTATGAGTGTCTGAAAGATTCTGATGTCTATGTGATGCCTTCCGTTTCTGAGCCTTTCGGTATCTCACCGTTGGAGGCTATGCAATGCGGAACACCCTCTATTATCTCGAAACAGTCTGGTTGTGCCGAGATTCTCCACAACTGTATCAAGGTTGACTATTGGGATATCCACGCACTTGCCGATGCCATCTATAGCATCTGTGCCAACGATTCTCTCTTCCAGTATCTCAAGGAGGAAGGTAAGAAAGAGGTTGACCAGATTACATGGGAGAAGGTAGGCGCATGGATTGCTACCCTCTATAAGAGAACCCTTGGTTGGGAACAGTAAATTTAGTTGATAGTTTAAAGTTTATAGTTTAAAGAATATGAAAACAATTTGTTTATATTTCGAGATACATCAGATTATTCATCTGAAGCGCTATCGTTTCTTCGATATCGGTACCGATCATTACTACTATGATGATTATGAGAACGAGCGTAGTATCAGCGATATTGCCGAGCGCAGTTATATGCCGGCACTGAATACCATTGGCGATATGATTCGTGAAAATGGTAAGGACTTTAAGGTTGCCTTCTCTCTGTCGGGTGTGGGTATTGAGCAGTTGGAGATGCATGCTCCGCAGGTATTGGAGAAATTACAGGAACTGAACAACACAGGATGTGTGGAGTTCCTTGCTGAGCCATACTCTCATGGCCTGTCTTCACTTGCCAACGAGGAGACATTCGCTATTGATGTGAAGAAACAGTGTCAGAAGATAGAGGAGTATTTCGGAAAGAAGCCAACTGTTCTCCGTAACTCTTCTCTTATCTACAGTGACGACATCGGTGGTCAGGTGGCAGCCATGGGCTTCAAGGGTATGCTGACCGAGGGAGCCAAGCATGTGCTGGGCTGGAAGTCGCCTCATTATGTCTACAACTGTAACATCGCACCGAATCTGAAGTTGTTGTTGCGTGACGTAGAGTTGTCAGATGACATCTCACTGCGTTTCAATAATTCCGACTGGGATGGTTATCCCTTGTTTGCTGATGCTTATATTGATCGCATCGCCCGTCTTCCAGAAGAGGAGCAGATCATCAATATCTTCATGGAGCTGTCGGCACTGGGTATCGCTCAGCCACTCAGCAGTAACATCCTTGATTTCCTGAAGGCTCTTCCTGCATGTGCTAAGGAAAAGGGCATCACCTTCTCTACACCTACTGAGATATGTATGAAGGTGAAGAGTGTTGGTAATCTCGATGTGCCCGACACCTTGTCATGGGTTGACGAGGAACGTGACGTTTCCTGCTGGTTGGGTAATGCCATGCAGCGTGAGGCTTTCAATAAGCTCTATAGTGTTGCCGACCGTGTACGTATTGCCAATGAGCCACGTATCAATCAGGACTGGGACTATCTGCAGGCTTCCAATAACTTCCGTTTCATGACGACTAAGGCATCTAACGTAGGATTGGATCGTGGAATCTATAGCGGACCGTTTGATGCTTTCACCAACTATATGAATATCCTTGGTGACTTCATCAACAGAGTCAATGCACTCTATCCTGCAGAGATTGACAATGAGGAGTTGAATGCCCTGCTGACTACTATCCGTAACCAGGGTGACGAGATAGAGTATAAGGATGAGGAGATTACTCGTCTGAGAGCCCGTCTTGCTAAGTATGAGGCTCCTGAGGAGGAGAAACTCGCCAAGAAGGCTCCTGCTAAGAAGCCTGCGGCAAAGAAAGCTCCTGCCAAAAAGGCTGCTCCTAAGAAGTAAATAGTTAAAAAGAAATCCTCTCCAGAATTCGGAGAGGATTTCTTTTTTTTATTGGATATCAACTGTTATTTTCTTTAAATCGTTGTCAGCACTTGACGAGCCGACCATCAGTTCATACTTGCCTGGTACTACTCGCATCGTATTCGTCTCGCTGTCCCAACCCTCAAAGCGGTCATGGGGGAAATCAATCTCCACTGTCTTGCTCTCACCGGCTTTCAGGTTGACACGCTGATAGGCACGCAGCGTCTTCAGCGGTCCTTCCGTATCAGCGGTATTCCGCATATAGACCTGAACGACTTCTGTGCCCTCCCGTTTGCCGGTATTCTTGACTCTCACGCGTACCTTATTATATATATACTGCGGCTCACCAATCTCAAATGTGGTGTAGCTTAGTCCATAGCCGAAGGGGTAGAGGGGCTCGCCTTTGAAATATCTGTAAGTGCGGTTCGTCATCCGATAGTCAAGGAAGTCGGGCAAGTCGTTAGTGCTCTTATAGAATGTTATGGGCAGTTTCCCACAAGGGTTATATGTTCCGAAAAGAACGTCAGCCACAGCCTGTCCACCTTTCTCTCCGCCGTACCATCCCTGTACGATTGCGTCGGCAATCTCGTCTTCTGGAGTCAATGCGATAGCAGAGCCAGAGCAGTTGACATAGATGATGCGCTTACCTGCTTTCTTGAGGTTGGCAAGCCACTCACGCTGTACCTGTGGCAGTTCGATACTGGTGCGGTCGCCGCCTTTGAAGCCATCCTCGCTGACCTTCATCTCCTCACCTTCCAGACGGGGCGAGATGCCTCCCACAAAGATGACAATATCAGCATCTTTTAATGGGGATTGTGGTGCTGTAAGGGGGGAGAGGGCTTCAGCAGAGTGATCGGTCATGTTGATGTCGAACTGCAGCATGGCATGTCCTGTATGTTGCACATAGACCAGTTGCAGGGGATAGCTTTTTCCTGCTTCTACCTTGTAGGTCAGATGAGCATCACGTACACCGTGTCCATTTGTCCGGTTGAGAAGTGTGTCACCGTTGAAGACAAGCATGGAATAGTCATCGTTGAGCATATCAAAGGTCACCTCACCATCCTGTTGCGGACGGAACACACCCTCGTAGCGGGCAGTGAAATGCTCCAGGTTCACACCAGGTGCAAAAGCGGTGTTGCCACCATTGTCCAGATGGAGAGGTTCCGTGAGACGGATGGCAATGGCAGGCAGTCCCTCCATTCGCTCATTATTCCAGTAGTTGGCTTGCAGTCCCGGACGCCCATCGTCGGTGAATACCTGGTTGAACATGCTTGTGGGCACTTCTTTTCTTGTCCAAGTGCATCCTTGTATGAATGGTACATTTGGTAGATACTGGCGGATACCCTGTAGGATTGTTATTGTCTGAGTAGGTTGTCCGTTGTAGTTTCCCCACATCATGGTGGAGTCATTGGCATTAGGACCCATGACAACGAGTTTAGGGTTGCGAGTTGCGAGTTTTGGGTTTAGTGGCAGTATGCCGTTGTTCTTCAACAATACGATGCTTTGTTGAGCGGCTTCAAGTGCAATCTGCTTGTGTTCCTTGCTTGCGACGACACTCATAGGAATCTTGGTCCATTCCACCAGTTCGTCAGGGTCAAAGTCACCCAGTTCAAAACGTCCTATTAGCAGACGGCGCAGTGAGGTGTCCAGTTGCTGCTCAGTGATCTTACCCGTTCTAACTGCTTCGGGTAACGACCGGTATACACTGCCACACTCCACGTCAGTTCCTGCGATGACGGCTCGTGCCGCGGCATCTTCCTTCGTATCCACAAAATGGTGGCGACCTGGTTTGTAGAAATCGTCAATGGCACCACAATCACTTGTCACGATGCCCTGAAATCCCCATTCGTCTCGCAGGATCCGGTGTAAGTAGCGAGTGTTGCCACAGCACGGTTCTCCGTCGATAGCTTGGTAAGCACACATAATCTCCTTGACGTTTCCTTCCTTTACCAATGCCTTAAAAGCGGGTAGATAAGTTTCCCAAAGGTCACGCTCAGGCAGTTGTTCAATATTGAACTCATGGCGGTTCCATTCCGGTCCGCTATGCACAGCGTAATGCTTAGCGCAAGCAAAGAGTTTCTTGTATTTCTTAGTGCTACTAGTACTACTAGCGCTTCTGGAAAACTCCTGTCCCTGCAGTCCATTCACCACAGCAAGTCCCATGCGAGTGGTGAGGTAGGGATCCTCACCATACGTCTCCTGTCCGCGTCCCCATCGTGGATCACGGAATATATTAATATTTGGAGTCCAGAACGACAAACCTCTGTAGCGTCTGATATCATTCTTTTGTCGAGCCTCTGTGTTCTTGGCTCGTGCCTCATCACTGGCAGCAGTGAATGCTTGATATACTAAATAGTCATTGAAGGTGGCAGCCATACCCATTGTGATGGGGAATACTGTGGCGATGCCGTTTCGTCCGATTCCATGCAGTGCCTCGCTCCACCAGTGAAACTCTGGGATGCCCAGCCGGGGGATGGCTGGTGATACATCCATCATCAATTGCGTCTTCTCCTCTAACGTCAGTCGTCCTAATAAGTCTTCTGCCCGTTCCTCAGCACTTAGTTGCGGATTCTGGTAAGGTAGCATCTGTGCGTTTACCAATGTGCATAGCCCTACAAACAGAACTGTTAGTAGTTGTTTTTTTGTCATATATAATTACTTTAAATGTTTTTCAAAGAAATCCAGAACAAGTTTTTGGGAATTCTTACCACAACTATGTGGCATGTCCCATAACACAGTTTCTAGTTTATCATCAGCCTTCTGGCTCTTCCATGTTTCATGCATGATCTTAAAAGCCTTTTCAACGCCAGCCACGGGGAAAAGTTTGTCCTGTAAGCCATTGATGAAGAGCATAGGTTTAGGACAGGCAATACTGGCGATATGCGGATAGTCAAGCCATCGGCGAAGACCTGGGAAGCAGTTGGCAAAGCCACCATTCTCCGTACGGTCGTATTTGAAACCCATCTGTTCGTCTGTCGTTACCATCCAGCATACTGCTGCTCCTACTTTTATTCTATCGGAAAGGGCAGCGAGCATCCAAGTGCGGTAGGCACCCATTGACCATCCTGTACAACCGATACGATTGGTGTCCACCTCTGGCATAGAGGCGAGATATTCCGTTCCGGCAATATCGTCATAGGTCATATATGCAGAGAGGTCGATGCCATACATCATCATATTACCTGCTATCATGTCATACATATTCCGGTTGACACCTTCCTTTTGTCCTCGTTCTCCCCACATTGGGGCATCGGCGGAGAATACTACATATCCGTGTTGTGCAAGATAATCACCGAAGAATTGTCCTTCATAACCTGATACCCACATGTCGGCATCTTTGATAACAGTAGAGTCCTCACAGGCTAATGGACGAATCATTTTCTCTTTACCGATAAAGAGATGTCCCCCATGGTCATGCAAGGCATTGACAGCGGGGAAGGGACCTTTGCCGTCAGGGATGAGTACATAGGCAGGAACGGTGTAGTAACGAGACAGACGAACCTCAATTTTTCTCGCTTTATAGCCGTCGCGCTGTTCCTCGAAGAGCACTTTGGTCTCATAACCATTGGCAGGTGCTGGTGGAGGTGTCAGCATACAGTCAAACACTTTCTGCCGGGCTGTCTGTTTCCATTCATCAAAGTCTTTAATGTCGTTGTTTCCCCATGCTAGCGGATAGGTAAGGTCCGCAATCAGTGAGTCGGCATAGGTGGGTAGGTTGCGCATAAACTCATACTTTTCGCGTTTCTGGGCTGACGTATTGACGACAATGCCGCATATAAGGCAAATAGCACAGACGATACTCTTCATAGGGAAATTTATTTCAGATGGTTCTTAATCCAAAGTAATTGACTTTTGCCAGTATCCTCTGTAGTCCAGTGCTCATTGATAGGAGTGATAAGGGCTTCTTTTGGGGCGGTAATCAGATTCCATACAATATAACTTGTGGTTGGTGGGCAGACATTGTCATTATAGCCCCAAGTCAGATATACTGGACAGGTGATGCGACGGGCGAAATTCACAACATCATAATATGCCATGGTCTGTACCTTCTCTGGAGTGAGCATCTTATTAGTACGGTTGAAATGTGGGTAGCCTCCTGCACGGTTGTCCAGATAGCCAGCCATATCACTAAGGGCTGGGTGATTAGCCACACATGCGGTTACACGTTCATCAAGACCGGCGGTGATGAGTGATAGGGCACCACCTTGGCTGCCACCTTGTACTGCGACATTACGTCCGTCCCATTCTGGTAGGGAGGTAAGGAAGTCAATGGCACGGACACAAGCGACATAGACATGTTTCATATAGTAGTTGTCACGGTCATCAAGTCCGTTTGTCAAGTAACCATTCTCATAGTCAAAAGCAGCAGTAATCTCCTTGAACTGTTCATCGGTCATATTCGGATTCAGACCATGTATCTCCATCTCTAAACGAATAAGTCCTGCACGTGTATATTTGTCGTCATGGTTCTTGATGGTCTTGATTCCTGCTCCTGGTGGAGTAAGTACGACAGGGTATTTGCCGGCTTTGCGAGGTGTTGTCAGATAACCGTATACCGAATGCCGTTTGTCTACACGAATCTTCACAAGTTGGCAGATAACCTCATCGTCAGAAAACTTATCAATCGTTTCTTTGGTAACAGACACGGGTGTCCGTCGTGCAGTCTCAATTGCCTGTTTCCAGAACTGGTCAAAATCATGAGGGTTCTTAGTGTAGGGCTTTAACTGCTCAGGTGAGAAACCTACCTTGACATGATGCTCCGTCTGCTTGCCGTCTATTGTGGCTTTCAGACGCAGATCCAAGAAACCAGGTTTCTTCAAAGTGCCCATATCAATGATTGTACGGCCGTTCTTCAGTTGTGCCTTTCCTGTGCTGGTGGCAGGCATCTCGTCTGGTCCGATCTCATAAATGATCTCGGTGTTCTGCGGAATGCCGTATTTGCAAAGTGTCACCTCCACCTTTGCCTTCTCACCTGTCTTGTAAATCCAGTCTGCATGATCGGGAACTGTCAGCCACAGGTAGTCATTGCGGTAGGGATAGTTCTCTGCGGTAACGCTTAGACAACCACAGAGAATTGTCATTATTAAAATGATCTTATGCATCATAATAGTTTGTATTCGGCAAAGTTATAATATTTTTAGTATATTTCCAATAATTTTGATTATTTATTAATCAAGAGGACTCCAATTGTCATTACCTTTCAATACTTTATGGATCTCATAATTGCTGATATCACTCAACTGGTGTGCCCACGAAGTGCGTTTAGAAGTATTGGCGCCTTCACCATAGCACTTATATTCGGCATAATATGCAGTGTGTTGATTAGCAGGCTTTCCCCAATCATGAAAACCTTCGGGATGAATATGTTTTCCCATCTCGCAACGGATAAACACCGCCTTTCCGTGTGGACGCCAAGGTCGGGAGAGCCAAACGCTTCCTTCGGCAACTTCAGGAGCAGCCGTTAGTTTACAATCGTAGAAAACATAGCCATATTGACACTCTTCAGGTGTGGCAGGAGCCGTTAGGAACCCTGCACCGAGACTATGTAACTCACAACGGTTGAAAACTGCAGTGGCTTTCCCGAAGATGAAGTCGACAGTCCCTTCTATATAGCAGTCTTCATAATATTCACGGGTATTCACACCAAAGGTGTAGAGTGTGTCCTGAAAACCGAGGAAGCGGCAACGGCGGAACATGGCACGGTCGCCACCTACGTGACAGGCAACCGCTTGCCCAACAGGACCGGAAGCGTTTTCGAACGTGATATTCTCTGCCAGAAAGTCGGGACAGAAAATGTAAATGCTCGCCGATCCGCTTGTCCCCTTGTTATCGCCAAAGATATTCGGCTTGCTGGCATAGTCATCGTAGGTAATGACAACGCCCTTCTCGCCGATTAACTGAACCTTTTCTTTGCTTTGTGCAATGACAACTTTTTCCTTATAGATTCCTTTTCGAATGAGAATTTTGGTAGGTTTCTCCTTGCGATAGTCTGGAACGGCATTTATTGCCGCTTGAATAGTAGTGAAATCTCCGCTACCATCAGCCGCTACAACGAAATCGTAACCTTTCTCTTTAGCCTGTGCTGCCAAAGTAAGGCAAAGAAATAGTAGTGTATATATTATCTTATTCATTTGCTTTTCTTTTTGGAAAGGGGGAATACTCACGCATTCCCCCCAAAGCATCCCAAAACTAACTAATTTAAACCTATTTAATGTATGAATCGTTTTTTACTGTTCCTGACGGAAACCATAGCCGTTGGTGATATTTGAAGTTGTTAAGGTGTTATATGTAAACGGCAATAGGTATATTGGAGGATTCTTGGCTGCAAAGTCAGCATCGCTATAGCCTGCTAAAAGTTTCGTAGCGTAAGAATCACGATACTTATCCATATCTATAGCCCATGGCTTCTGTTCATAACCATCTGCTTCCAAAGCCTGAGCCTCTGCACTACCTGGTACAATATGCTTAAATAATCCCTTAATCGCTACATTTGTCTCTGTCACACCTGCTACTTTGGGATAGAGTGATCCCCAGTCGTCATGCTGTCCACGCCATCCAGGATAGAGTACAGGGTCATCTTCTTTGCCAACAGGTGTCTGACCAGTCAGACGATAACCATAGAGAGAACGGGCATCAACCATCTTTGTCCAGATGTAAGCAGGAAGTTCATTTCCGTTGTCAAAAGTTGCATAACCGTTAGCAACCACCTCGTCAATGATACGAGTCATCTCCTTGCGGTTGGCTACTGCTGCTTGTGGTAACTTACCTGTACGGATGAGGTCGAAGCGACGCATACCCTCACCAACGAACTCAAAGGCACGTTCCTGTATGACAGCATCCCAAACAGAGCCACAGTCTGCGATGTACTTGTTGAAATCAGGATCTACACCGCCCACGTAGTTGCGGTTATGTACAATGGCAAGTGTTGATTTGGCAGCGCCATCATCACCCAAGGCGGCCTCAACTTCGGCAAGCATCAAATAGATGTCGGAGATACGCATGTAACTCATGTTGATACCAGAGGTACCATAACTATTGGTATTAGGAGATGGCAGACGGTTCCAGTCCCACTTGTTGGTGGCAGGACCGGCTCCACATCCCCAGTTTGAACGCTCGAACGACTGAATATCTTCATGTCCCTGTCCGTCACTACCCGTTACGGTAATAGAAGCGTCACGGCGCAAGTCCTTTGGATTAAAGGCACCATAATAGAACCATGCCTGTACACGATCCTGTCCACAACCTACACAAGGTGCGTCACCATTACCACCACGAGAAGGACGACCGATATAGGCAGGACGGTCAGAACCATTGTTATACTCCATTGGTATTTCATATACAGACTCGTCTGCAAGTCCGTCAGTCACACCGCAATGCATCTGTTGGAAGCAATACTGGAAGGGGTTCCCATACTCGCGACCATTAGCGTCATTAGTACGTGGGTCTGTCAGGTGTAATTCGATAGAACCATGATTACTAACGGCAGCCTCGAGGTAAGTCTTCGCAATCTGATAGAGGTTGCGCCAGTCAGAACGACGACCGTAAATAGCCTTGTTCTTCTCAACACTCCAATCCTCAAAACTAATCTGCTTGCCCTCACCGTCTACATAGAAATCTGCTCCCAGATCTGTACGACGAGTAGTATAACCGCCATTGTAGAGGCACAGACGACCAATAAGTCCCTGAACATAAGTGCGATTCATGACATCAGCGCGATGTGCGCTCTCACCGACACGGAACATATGGGGCTCTACTTCACGGAGTTTCTGGATGTGATAGTCGGCAATGGCAAAGCGAGAGGTCAGACCTTCTGCTTTTTCGCCCGTCTTCAGTGCATGGGGCACATCACCGTACCAGCGGAAGAGTTCCCAATAACAAGTGGCACGTAAGGCAACTGCCTGTCCGTAAATGTCAGACATCTCGTTGGGTTCACCAGTCATGATCTGCTCGAAGTCGCCCTTCTCCTCGAAGGCATTAATTAAGGAGTTGCAGACCGCAATCGTATTATACATTTGACCAAAAACCTCAGTTCCTTCACCCGAGTTGATATTATAATTCTCTGTTCCACCAGGATAGAATGTCTTTTCCTGACATCCTGCGCTACCATCACTATAAGTATCTTGTGCATCCTCAATGTCGGATCCCCAGATTGGAGTCCACCAGAAGCCTACTGAGTGTAAACTACGGGCATTTTGCAGTGTCTGATAGCCATAGTAGAGCGCTGAGCGTGCTGACTCGACATCACTGAAGACGAAGTCCTTGTCGACCACACTGGGCGAACTAGTCTCCAGATAATCGCTACATCCAGTCGCAAAGAGCAGTGTTACAACTGCCATTGCATTGATTATGATCTTTTTCATATTGTGTTCTATTTTACTTTTTTACCTTTTTACTTATAACCTTTAGAAACTGATATTGGCACCGAGAGTGAAAGTGCGGGCACGAGGATATGCTCCCCAGTCCATATTCAATGTCGGCAGAACCTTCACACTCTCTAAGAATCCTGTGCGACCGGTGGTGTTAGCATTTACTTCAGGATCAGCACCAGAATAACCGGTAATAGTGAACAGGTTGGTTGCTGTCAGATAGAAACGGACATTACTCAGACTAACTCTCTTTACCAGAGACTTTGGCAAGGTATAGCCGATGGTCAGTGACTGTAAACGCAAATAGGCACCACTCTCCAGAAATTGGTCTGTGACGATACCATTCTGATGGTAAGGTACAGCATACTTGGCGCCAGCATTCAACGTGCGAAGTTCATCAGGATCTGTTACTGCATAGAGTTCGCCGGCAGTGTTTACATTATATATTTTATATGCATCAGCAATGAATGACAGTTTCTGTGCTGTCAGATCGTTATATTCACCACCTGAGAGGTTCATCATAGCATTTGCATTGTAAATCTTTCCGTCAAGTACATAGTTGAAGTTGGCACCAGCATCCCAGTTCTTATATTGCAGATTCAGCGAGAATCCACCAGTATGGCGTGCCATAACCTCACCCAGTTCCGTGGCATCATCAAGTGTTACACGTCCGCTATTGTCTACGTCTACGAACTTTGCAGCACCAGGGAATGCTGATTGACCCTGAGGAAGATTAAACGGATTCATGTAGTTAGCGGATATGGCACGGTCGAAATCAGGAACACCTTCTTTCAGTACATATTGTCCGTTAGTGTAGTTGAAATCATCTACCGTGTAGAAACCTGCAGACTTGAAACCACGCACGATACCTACCGACTTACCCTCAACGAGCATATAGTCATTGACAGGCATCAGAGCAGAAGAAGCCCAGTAGGATGAGTAGAGGTAGTTATCAGCATTGGTCAGTTCGTCAACTTTATTCTTATTATAGTTGTATACCAATCCTACATTGAAGCGTAAATCTTTCGTGCGTATAATGTCTACGTTTGCAGAAAGTTCAATACCACGGTTAGAAGTCTTACCGAAGTTCTGATACTGATAAGTGTATCCTGTTGTGTTATCAACGGGGACGAGCATCAGCAGGTCCTTTGTGGTATTCCAGTAGAATTCAATGCTACCATTGATACGTCCGTCAAGGAAACCATAGTCAATACCGAGGTTACGGGAAATAGTAGTCTCCCATTTCAGATCATTATTGGCAAGCAATCCGTCTGGCTGATAGAATGGCGTCTTCTCACCATTGATAGTCACTTTATTGTTAGCGGCACTGGTTGTCTTCCATGTCTCACGCCAGAGGTTAGAGCTGATATTGTCAGCACCTGATGTACCAAACGAAAGACGCAGTTTCAGATTGGACAACCACTTCTTGGTGCCAGCCATGAACGGCTCCTCACTGATACGCCATCCAAAGGCTGCGGCAGGGAAGTAACCCCAACGGTTATTAGGAGCGAATTTAGAACTTCCATCAGCACGCATTGTCAGCGTAAAGAGGTAGCGATCCAACAAGGTGTAGTTGATACGCCCGAAATATGATACAGTACGTGTGGGAACGCCGATGGTGTTGATGGCAGAGAATGAGCGCGTAGCGGTATTAATCATACCTATAGCGGTTTCATAATCGAAATTGTCAGGATATCCATAGCCGGCAAGCTGTGATGATTCAGAGTTGTTCTTGATAAGTTCATGACCCAGCAAGAAACTGAAAGTGTGGATTTTATTCAGTGACAGATTGTAATTCAAAGTATTCAGCCAACGGAGTCCTGTTCCAGTGCTTCGGGTTAGTGTCGCACGTTTTTCAGCAGCATCATTATATCCATCGTCATAATATTTTGATGTTCCACTAGAGCGTGAAATTGAAATTTCCGTACGAGCAGTGAGTCCATTGATAATTTCCCATGCTAATGCACCGCTACCACGAAGGTTTCGTGAGTTTCGCTCGTTAGTGACACTCTCCACCAGCATCAATGGGTTGTTATGATAACTATCATCAATGTTCTTCACACCGAAACTCAATCCAGAAATCTCGGAAATGCTGACACCACCGAGGGGATTATCAATAGGGCGATACTTATATGCGCCAGAGATTTCTGAGCCTCGCCCGTTTTGTACACCTTCCTGTCCATTGATGGTAGACTCTGTATAGCGGAGGTCAGCATCAAAGGTCAGGTTCTTGAGCAACTGTTGCTGGAGTTTGATAGATGCGGAGAACTTCTCAAGACCGGAGCGAATCTTGATACCTTTATCATTAATATAGTTTACATTAGCAACAAAATGAGTCTTGTCATTGCCACCGCTGATAGAGACATTATGGCTGTGGGTCCATGCGGTACGGAGTAAGTCGTCAGTATAGTCATGTGTGCCAACATTTGCATATTGTGCAAAGTGGTTGCCATATTGACTGCCCAGACCGAAGTACTTGGCAACAGCGTCACCCACACCTTGACCACGGGATGTGCCATATCCCCAATGGAAGAGCACATAATCCTGAGCGCTCATAGTCTCCAGCGTCTTGGCTACGCTCTTTGCCTGTACGTAGCCGTCATAACTGATCTTTACTTTACCGCCCTCTGCTTTTTTGGTCGTTACGAGGATAACGCCATTAGCACCTCGTGCTCCATAAATGGCTGTAGAGGATGCGTCTTTCAGTACGTCAATACTCTCAATTTCAGAGGCGGGAATATCACTAATGGTTGATACGGGGAAGCCGTCAACAATAAAGAGCGGATCGTTATTCTGAGTGATAGAACCACCACCACGTACACGGATAGAGACATCGGCATCTGGACGACCATCGCCAGAAACCACATTCACACCAGGAAGTTTTCCTTGCAGTGCCTGTGCCACATTATTTACAGGAATGGCGGCAAGATCCTCACCTTTCACAGAGGCGACAGCACCTGTCAGGTCTTTGCGCTTTACAGTACCATAACCAATTACAACAACTTCGTCAAGACCGATGTTGTCTTCCTTCATGACGATGTTTACGGTTGACTTCCCAGACACATTTTGCTCGGCTTCGCTATAGCCAATGTAGTTAAAGAGAAGTATGCTTCTCTCATTGGGGACCGTGATGGTGTAGTCACCATTTACATCAGTAATTACACCTGTGTTTTGTGTCCCTTTAATAGTTACACTTACACCGATCAGTGGCTCATCGCTACTATCGGTAACTTTACCTTTGACCGTCTTGGACTGTGCCCATGCTGTCTGGGCTACCAGTGTCAGGAAAGTCAGAAACAAAGCTCTTGTCGCAAATAGCTTAAACTTCTTCATTACTTTACCTTATTAAATTAGACATTAGAAATATTTGTTAGCAGTTTGTTTTTAATTTCACTGCAAAACTACAATACTACTTCTAATGTCAGGGGCAAGTTCAAGGCAAAGGAGTGGAAAATTGTGTCATCATGCGGGTTTGACACAATTTTCCACCTTAGTTGGGAGAATTTTCCACCTTGTATTCTTTAGGTGTCATTCCTATTTCGGCTTTAAAGCATTTCCCGAAATACTTGGGGTCAGAGAAACCACAGTTGTAAGCGACATCATTGATAGGAAGTCCCTCTTTCAATAATTGGCAAGCCTTACGGATTCGTGCCTCACGGATGAAATCGAGTGGGGTAACGCCCAGTAGTGATTTCATTTTGCGGTTTAGTCCAGAGCGACTGGTGGCTGTGGCATCTGCCATATCACCGATATTGATATCTGGATCCCCTAAGTGTTCCTCGATAAATTGCATTGCCCGTTGCATAAACGCCTCGTCTTCTGGCTTCATTTTGGGCTTGGCAAGTGTGGATTCCTCTTTCACAGATAATAGGGGATGAGTAGGAGTTGCATTGAGTAAGGCAAGATATGCCTCATGTAGTTCCTGCTGTCGACGATTTAGGTTGATGATATGTTGTCGGGTTCGTATCACACCCCACACAATGATAACTATCAGTAAGAGATATAGCGCCTTTGCCCATCTTGTTTCCCAGAAGGTTGGTGTAACGATAATGGTCAATGTACGAGTGTTATCTACCCAGACACCGTCATTGTTCGTGGATTTGATCTGAAGCAGATATGTACCTGGGCGTAAGTCAAGAAATGTTACGGAGTGATTTTTCCCGATATTGTTCCAAGGCTCGTCACCGTCACCCAACCGGAAGGCATAGTCAATCATTCCTTCCGTTTTGTAGTCTAATGCGGCAAATTGCAAGAATATATCTCGTTGTGAAGGAGCAAGCACTAATGTGTCCAGTCTGTTGACAGCACGGTCACTTGGACCATTTTCTATGGAAAGGCTTGTCAATACAATAGGGGGAACGAAATTACTTTTCTGTATACCGTCAGGCTTGATGGTTATTGCTCCGTTTTGCAATCCGAAAATACTTCTACCATCTGGCAACCGAAGTGGGGTTGCATCTGAAAAACGTAGTTTATCCTGCCACAGGAAAGATTCGTAATTCTGATTTTTAGACTCATCGGGCTTCAGTCTCACAATCTGATTGTTGCTGACTACTAAAAGGTCTTTGCCATAAGGTACTGCCGAGAGAATAATATCTGAAGGAAAGCCTGTGGCGAGGTTGAAATGACGGAATTCCAATTGGTTCGCCAATAAGTTTTCTGTTATTATCTGATTTAACCCACCACTCTCTGTACATATATAAATACGGTGTTGGGAGTCCTCAGAGACATACATAGTGGCGTTATTACTTAAACTGTTGTTACGGTGTGTGTCCTTGATATGCCTTTTAAAAGTTATCTGGCGAGCATCTTTTGGGGAGATATCAGCGACAAACAAGCCGGTTGTCGTTGCGGCGAGGAGAATATGCTGTCGTGTAATATGGAACTGACGCACACGTTGTCCCATATCTTTCGGGTATTTCAGTCCGTTATCCTGATTCAGAAATACAGGATGCTCCGCTTGAGGATTGGGGATACAATTGATTCCACTATTGAAGGTGGCAATCCAAAGTCTACCTTGTAGATCCTCAATAGCATAGTATAACTCATTGTCTGTCAGGGATTGTTTGTCTTGATGGCTGTGTGTGAAATGTTCTACCGAGAAAGAGCCGTCAGTCTTTTCTCGCAGCCTGAATAGTCCTTTGGGCTTGCTGCAAAGCCAGAAAGTACCTTTCGAGTCTTGCATGACATGATAGACAGGTGCTCCAAACGAGGTGTATTGTGGATGAAGGTGTCCGTCAGGTCCAATATACCCCAATAGCCTGTTGTTCTTGTCATAGAGCCTGATAGTGGCATCATCACGTGTGGTTATCCAATAGCGTTGTTGACGGTCTAAATAAAATGCTCGTACCTGAGTTTGTTTTTCTTGTTCAAAAAACTGAAAGGGTTTACGCTGGAAAGACAACTTGAAAGCGCCATAGTTGCTAGTGAGCCATGCGTTTCCTTCTTTGTCAATAGTACAGAGACGAATACGTTTGGCTCCGTGCCAGTCAGATGGATAATCTATATATTGTCCTGTGACGGGATTCTTGTACGATAGTTTTCCTTCCTGTCCAATTGCCCACACCGTTCCATAGGTATCTTTCACGTAATTGGGAGTTCCCTCAAGTTCAAAAGTCTCTTCTTGTTGGTGAGAATGGTCAAAATCTTGTTTAAGTTTTTGCTCCTCATCTGCTTTTATCTGGAAGAACTTACATGTCTTAGTAGAGAATCCGAAAACACGTCCGTCAACATAACAGAGTAGGCTACCATCAGTTGCTAACTTGATATCTTGAAAGCGGTCAGACGGAATGTCTACTTCATCACCTGTCCTGGATTTGAAACATTGAAACTCATATCCGTCATATCTGTTCAAACCGTTCCATGTGGCAAACCACATAATACCTTGTTGGTCTTGTACGATTTGGGTAACATACCACTGCGCCATGCCACAGAACTCGTCAAAGTGGGTGATGGTACATTGTGGCTGTGCGTTGAGCGATGTTGCCCAACCTATTATAAGATACCATATCAACAAGATGGTCTTCCGCATGATTAATAGTTATTTATATGCAAAGATACGTTCTTTTCGGATAATTTGCAAATATTTTGATAAAAAACCAACGGGCAGACAATCTGCATGTCTGCCCGTTTGAGTTATAGCGTAGGAGATGGATTACTCTTCCTTTGAAAATTGGTTTAAACAAATCAACTTGTCAACTAATGCCTTTACTTTGGGCATTGCTTCTTGTATTTCTTCTTCTGTGGTTTCTTCAAAATCCTCATAATCGCCTTCACGGCGTTTATTGAACATCTGTCGGATTAATTTTCCCTCTTCAGGAAGAATCTTACCGTCTTTCACATAGTTTAAACTTATTTGTGACATCAGTCCTTTATGGGTATGGCTAGTATAACCATCACTCAAAAGGAGGGCAGATGCTGCATGGTATAGGGCGTAGTATAATCTATTAGCAGCAAGATTCCATAGTGATATTTCTGCTACTTTTTTTGCTTCTTCAAATGATGCGTAGGCTTTTTCTATTCGATAATCAACTAAAGCTTTTTTGTCGTCGGCAGATAGACTCATAATTTTATTCCTTCAGTTATAACATTATGTTTGAATAAAGAGGGCGGAAGACTATCCCATTGTTTCCTCGTATATTCAAACGTGTTGATTTCTTCACCAAGTTCAAGACCCTTTGTCCAAAGAATATAATCAATCTTTCCCTTTTCAGAGAAGTTCATAACAGGCTTATCGATAATAACAATAACATCCCAGTCAGAGTCTTTTCTTGCCTCCCCCCGTGCTCTGCTTCCATAAAGTATAATATCCGCATTAGGTTCTTGCTGACGAACAGTCTCTCGGATTAAGCGGATTATTTTATTATCCTTCTCTTTTATTGATCGATTTTTCATCATCTTTTATATTTGGTAGCAAAGATAATAGTTTTCTTTGTAACTTCCAAACATTTTACGAAAAAACAAACGGGCAGACAATCTGCATGTCTGCCCGTTTGAGTTATAGCGTAGGGGATGAATTATTTCGTCTCTACTTGATTGTCTGACATGTTATGTAATTGGTATAGTGCCCATATAAGTATGAAGGCAGCAATAATAGTGAAAAAGGATATAAAATAAATAAGTCCCATAGTTTACCTCCTATTGTTATGTTTCAAAATTATAAATACAAATCCTACTGATGTTAATATAATAACAGATACAGCTCCCAGTCCAAATAGTATGTTGGGATTAACGCTCAGCCCATAATGCCTGCAAGAATAACACCTCCAAAGACTAACTTTGATAAATCCAGTGTGTAATCGCTGAATTTATCATATAAATCTCTCTTTGTATTACTATCTATTCTTATACGTTTCTTAGCCATTATGCTATATATTTTCTGCAAAGATACAATATAAATATAAATAAACAAAACTTTTCGGGAAAAAACAAACGGGCAGACAATCTGCATGTCTGCCCGTTTGAGTTATAGAGTAGGGGATGGATTAAATTCAGTAATATACTTCTTGATTTGTGAGTTCAGTAAGGGTATGTCTTTGGTAATTACGTCCCAAAGCACATCAAAATTAATTCTGAAATAATCATGTACCAAGATGTGTCTCATTTTCTCAATGACAGCCCATGGAGTCATAGGATGCTTTTGTTTGAAATCATCTGTCAATTTATAAACGGCCTCTCCTATGATCTGTACGTTATAAATTGTGGCATGAAGGCGTAGTCTGTCATTCTTTAACTCTTCCTCGCTAATTCCATTAATATACTCTTCCACACAGGTAATTGCTGTGAGGATATGCTGTAATCGTGAAAAATCTCTTTCAGGCTCTCGCATATACTAATATTTTATCCTTGTTGACAGTCTTTTCAGCAAACGGAAGTATGTCACCTTCTATTACGAGGTCAACAGGGCGATTAAGTAATTGTTCCAATTCCAAACTCATGGCAAAGAATCTTAGTCCTAAGCGTGTTCCGGGGATGAGAGAAACAAGGATATCCACATCACTATCAAGCCTTTCCTCACCTCGGGAGAATGATCCAAATACCCATGCCTTCTCTACAGGTTGAGTCTTGAAATAATCACTTATTGTATTTTTTATCTTCGTATTCATTTCGTATTTTATTTGCAAAGATACAATATAAATATAAATAAACAAAACTTTTCGGGGAAAAACAAACGGGCAGACAATCTGCATGTCTGCCCGTTTGAGTTATAGAGTAGGGGATGGATTACTGAGCTGTATACCAGCGTGGGTCACCCACATTCAGTTTCACTACATCTTCGTTGCCAAGGGTGAAGTCGCCATTAGCGGCATCCTTGTACATAGGATCAGCACCGTTCTTAGCATTTACGTCACCATTCCAGTAAACCTTGGTCTCAGCATCACTAGCTGCGAAGATGCTGGCGTTAGAGCAACCGAAGTAGTAGTTGTTCGTGTAAGTCGGGGTATTGGTCTTCGACTGGTTGGTATAAACTGCCTTCGTGTTAGACACGATGTTGTTTGTCCAGTTGATGACATTGCCGGCAAAGCGTACATAGAGCAGACGCTTACCATTTGACTCATTCAGCACATTGTCAATGGTACACTGGTCAACCGTGATGACAGGAGCTGCACCGCTGTATGAGCTAGAACCATCATCGTAGCGGATGAAGTCACGAGTGTGAGCACAGTTGTAGATAGTGCTCTTCTCGAAGGTAACAGTCTTCACGTAGTTCTTACGGATATCGAAGAAGTCGCCACCTTCGCACTGGATGTCATGGATAAGACACTTACTGAAGGTAATAGACTCGATTGTGCCAACAACATTACCATAGGTAATACCCTTCACAAAGTTCTTAATCTCGGTATTCTCTACCAGCAGTGCACCATAGTCAGTGGCATCCTTGTAGTTAAACGTCTGGTCGCCAGTAGCATTGTCGGCACCATCGATAACTACCTGTGTAATGGCGAGTGCAGCGCCACCATACAACTCAAAGCGTCCCTTGATGATAGGCTGATCAGTAGGATAGACACCCTTAATGGTAATACTGTTGTTTACCTTGGCAGCACCAGCCTGACCTGTTTCGTTCTCATTCAGGATGTAGGTACCGGGGAATACAGCGATGACCGCGTTAGCCTCTGCATTGGCAATAATATCAGCCAGATCGTCGCCCTCATGAACAATGGTAGCGCCCTGGAGGTCAGCGATGGTGGTGAAGTTACGGTTACCGCACTGCTTGCCATTATAATAAAGGTAAGCGGTATAGGTGGTCTCAGGCTCCAGACCTGTTACGGTAGCCTTACCAGCGGCTTTGTCCTCATCGGTGATGGTATAGGTGATATCACCAATAACGATGGTGGATACATCGTAACCTTCCTCTACCTCCCATGTGAGTGTCACACTGCGGTCTGCAATGTCAGCTGGCTTTGGATTCTTCAGGAACTGCTTGGCGCTGGTCCTAAAGTAGATACCGTTCCATGTGGATGTACGGCTCTCGTTATCGTCGGTGATAGCCTGTATATAGACAGTGTACTTAGTATCGAAGAACAAATCCTTAACGGTGTAGGGGATGTCCTCCTCTGTCAGACCTGTTGCTTCATATACCATGTCGTAATCATCAAAGAGGTATGACATGCTGTCTTCTGCATAAACTCTGAGGTTGTAGCTGGTAGCATTTGCAGAGGGTGTCCACTGGATGTCAGCGGTAGACTCCTGCACATTCTTGGCTTGCATGCCGATAGGGGAGAGGTTACGGTTGAGTGTGTAGCTCGTAATCTCGTCGCTCTGCTTGCTGCAGGAGGTTAGGGCGGCTGATGCCAGCCCTAACGCGCAGATAGTGAATATACTTAACTTTTTCATTGTTTACTTTGTTTTTAGGGAATTAGTCAGACAGTTGTCCGTAGTTGCCGTCGTTGTTCAGCATACCATTGCTGACACCGATGAAGTAAGTCCAGATGGGCCACAGGCAGTTCATGCTGGGTGTCTGCACATAGAGACCATCGATAATATCGGTCGTGATGCGAGGTCCGTTATCGCTCAGGAACCAGCCCTTGCCTTCGAAGCCTGCATCCTTCATCTCCTTGCCTTGGTCGTCGGAATCGCCATGGTTCAGACCATAGATAACGATCGTCTCACCAGCCACGGGCTTATTATAAGGATCGAAGAGCTCTGCACCTTCAGGAATTGCCATGTCAGCCTCATACAGCTTGGTATAAACCTTCTCGGGCAGGTCGCTGTACTCACCCTTGCGGGTAGCCAGACGAGTCAGCTTAGCCTTTGCCTCTGCCATCTTCTCGTCGATGATACCCCAGCGCACGAGGTCTGCTTTACGTAGAGCCTCACCAGCAAACTCAAAGGCACGCTGGTCGACGATACCATTGAAGAAAGCAGTCTTGCTGGCTGTATACTGTGACTGCAAGGCTGATACCTTGGCAGCGGGGAGTACACGGTCGAGGACAGGCTTCATGTAAGGCCAAGCGGCAGAAGGACCATCCAACTCATTGATAGCCTCTGCAGCCATCAGATAAACGTCGGCAAGACGCATATACTGCCAGTTGACACCATCATCGTTGTCAGAGGTGACATAACGGTTCATCCATTCGTAGCGCAGCTTACCGAAGTACATAGTGGTAGGATTGCTCATCACCTGAGGAACAACATTGATGGTATAGTTGGTACCGTTCTTATTCACTGTGGTTTCAGGACCATCAGTCTTTGCGCCCCAGCGATAGGGTACGCAAGTGATGTTACGGCGAACATCGTCTACATCAAAGTCATAGAACAATGTAGGAAGAGGACCATTCACACCACCGCGAGGCTGCTTGGTGTACTGGTCGGCTGTCTGGTGGCGCACACCCCAAGTGTAGAGCACACGTCCACGACCGTCAGAGAAGGGAATCTCCCAAAGACTCTCACCACCTGCAGTGACATCGTCCTTACAGAGTTTTACGAAGTTATCGAGGAATTCACCCAGCTCGTTGCGACCAGAGTTGATGATGTCAAGGCACTCCTCCTTGGCAATCTGATACATCTTCTCAGGAGCCAGCTCGGGATCCTTCGAACGACGGTAGCCGTCGCCACGCAGGGCATAACCACCGGCGTAGAGGGCAATACGTGCACGAAGACCCTTGACGAAAGCCTTGCTGACACGCTCCGTCGTACGGGTGATGGCGTTCTCGTTAGGCCAGTAGCAATAGTCCTCAGCCTCTTTCAGGTCAGCCAACAGAACTTTATATATAGAGTCCTTGTTGCAACGAGGCTTGTAGAGGTTTTCTGAGGTGTTGGGCTCAAAGCGTGCAGGAACGTCACCCCAAGCTTTTATCAGGTCATTGTAGATGACGGCACGCAGGGTCAGTGCCTCACCGAGCAACTGAGCCATCTCTGGGCGTGTCTCAACGCCACCGAACTGTCGCAGACCTTTGATAGCAAGGTTGGCGCGCTCAATACCCTCATAGAACTTAGCGTACGCATTGTTGTTGGTATTCATCTGTCCATTACCGGCTGTGGTAGAATAGTTTGCCAAGGCATACTTGTCTGTCAGACGCTCCGCATAAGTGGGAGTGTTAATCCACTCACAGTCGGTATTGATGCCGTAGTAGGGCAGGAAACGTCCACGGTAAGAGTTGGTCTCACCGAACGATACGTGGATAGACATAATCTCCGACTCTGCCAGCGAGTATACAGAGAATACTGACGATTCGTCGAGCGAAGAGATGGACGGCGAATCCATTTCGCAGCTGGTCAGACCAGTCAGCGACAGCGCCATTATTGATAATTTAATATAATTCTTCATTTGTTTTGTCCTCCTTCAGATTAGAAATTCAAGTTCAGACCCACTACGAACTGACGGCTACGAGGATAACCAGAGTAGTCGACACTAGGAGTCAAGTTGTCTTTACGGATACAGTCGGCTTCAGGATCGGAACCAGAGTAACCAGTGATGGTGAAGACGTTGTAAGCCGTTACATAGAAGCGCAGGTTCTGGATGCCGACACGCTTAGTAAGGGTTGTGGGCAGCGTGTATCCCAGCGAGAGGGTGTTCAGACGCAAGAACGAAGCGTTCTCAATAGCCCAGTCGGTCAGTACGAAGTGCTGCATATAGGGTGACCACATGGTGGTGTTAGCGTTCAGTGCAGCCAGCTCAGTAGGATCGGTAACGAACTCACCAACTTCGTTAACGTTGGTCCAGCGTTTGCCGGAAGCCATGTCGGTGCTGAGGTTACGATACTGGCTGAACTTCGTATACGTAGCCGAGGTGTATTCAATCTTGTTGGCGTTATACACCTTGTTGCCAAGGCTGAAGTTGAAGTTGGCAGACAGGTCGAAACCATAGGCGCGGGCATTGATGTTGAAACCACCTACGAACTTCGGGTTCACATTGCCAATCTCGGTGATATCATTGTCATCGACAACACCGTCGGGTGTTCCCTCGGGACCGCTGACATCCTGCAACTTCATGGTACCAGGACGTAAAGTACCCATCACTGCTGAACCATCTACAACACCTTCTTTCAGTATCCACTGCTTGGTGGTGGGGTCGTAGCCAGAGAAGTCAGAAACCTCGTAACGACCAGCATTCTTGTAACCGATAATTTCACCTACAGAGTGACCTACAGCTACCAGATAGTCGTTACCAATCTCGGTAGAGCCCCAGTTGGTGTTGGTGGCATAGTCGTTGATACCCAGTTCCTTAATCTCGTTCTTGTTGTAACCGATGTTACCCGAGAAGTCGATACCCCAGTCCTTCTTGTTCACGATGTGGTAAGTCAGAGAGATTTCGAAACCACTGTTCTGAGTCTTACCCAGATTGCGATACTGGTTGTCGTAACCAGAACCAGAAGTTGGGAACTGAATCAGCAGGTCTTTTGTCGTATTCCAGTAACCTTCGATGGTACCGTTCAGCTTACCACCAAACAAGGTGAAGTCCAAACCGAGGTTACGTGTGATGGTGGTCTCCCACTTCAGGTCGGGGTTAGCCATAGTCTTCGCAGGAGCCCAATAGGTAGTGATACCATTCACCCAAGGTGTGGTCTTTGGGCTGTATTCTTGGACAAGCTGTCCTACAGGGATGTTGTTGTTACCGGCAGTACCGAAGCTGAAACGCAGTTTTAAGTCGTCGAGCCAAGACTGTGTACCCTTCATGAATGGCTCAGAAGAGATACGCCAAGCAACAGCTACAGAGGGGAAGTAGCCCCAGCGGTTACCCTTGTTGAACTTCGAGCTACCATCGGCACGGAACGTAGCACTTACCAGATACTTGTCCATGAAGTTATAGTTCGCACGACCGAACCAAGACAGCAGTTTGTCGTCTGCACTGTAGAAGTCCTCAGAACTGAAGGGATTACCCTGCTGAGTCAGCTTCCAAGCAGTTTCAGCGTCATAGTCGGTGGGGAATCCGTGTATCTCGTCGGTGATGGCGTGTCTCTTGGTGATGACATACTCATGACCTAACAGTACGTTCAACGAGTGGGGGCTGTCCTTGCCGAAGATTTCCTTGAAGTCGTAGCTGATGGTGTTGGTATTGCGGAAACGGTTGCGGATAGTGTTCACGTTGCGGATAGCAGGCTTACCCTGATTCTCCTCAGCAACCTGGTTCTTAATGTAGTAAGCAGTGGTACCCCAGAAGCGCTGGGCGTACTCATCGTATGTGTCATAACCAAACTCGGTCTTCAATTTCAGGTTCTTGTAAACCTCCCAACCGAAGGCACCAGCCATGTTCAGGTTGCGGCGATTCTTCTTCTGATCGTTATCCTTAGCGGTAGTGATAGGATCGTAGAAACTTGAACCCTCCAGTTCGTCAGTACCATCGATACCCTTCATGGGTAGCGGAGTGTAGAGCACTGCATAGCGCAGACGACGGTCGGTGTCATAAGCACCGGCAGCCTCGTTGGCACCACCACCAAAGATTTTGGTCTTAGCGAAGCGAACCTGCAAGTCTAAAGTGGTTCTCTTGCTGGGCTTGGTGTTCAGTTTCAATGACAGGTTGTCACGTTGGAAAGAAGAACCCCACATGATGGCTTTGTCGTTCATGTGAGCATAGCTGAAGGCGTACTTGATATTCTCTGTACCACCAGTGATATTGATGTTGTGGTTAAAGGTATGACCCGTACGACCGTAGGTCAGGTCCTGCCAGTCGTTGGTAGCCAGACCGTCGTAGAGGTCCATATCCTGATAGTTACCGAACTTATCGGTGTAGTGGTCAATCTTGCTGGCATCACCGTTGTTGTACAGCAGTGCGTACTCGTACTGCCACTTGGCATACTCGTAAGCGTTGAGCACGTCGTACTTCTTCGCAATCTTCTTCCAGCTGTAGTAAGCGTTGTAGCTCACTTTTACCTTACCTTCCTTACCACTCTTGGTCGTCACCAGAATAACACCGTTAGCACCACGGCTACCATAGATGGCGGTAGAAGAAGCGTCCTTCAGTACGGTGATGTCCTCGATGTCGTTGGCAGGGATGTCGCTGATACCGTCAACAGGGAATCCGTCCACGATGTAAAGAGGGTCGTTTGACTGGGTGATAGAACCACCACCACGAACGCGAATCTTTACCTCTGCGTCAGGAGAACCTTCCGTTGTCGTTACCTGCACACCAGCCATCTTACCAGTCAGAGCCTCAGAGGCATTGGCAACAGGAACAGCCTGGAGAGCTTCACTGTTGACGGTGGCAACAGAACCGGTCAAGTCCTTCTTACGAACGGAACCGTAACCGATGACCACAAGCTCTTCGAGCTGGGTGTTGTCGTCTTGCAGTGTTACGTCAACACGGCTCTTACCTTTCACGTCAATCGTTTGGGGCTTCATACCAATGTATGAGATAACGATTGGTTTGTTTCCTGATACCTTCAATGTGAAGTTACCGTCGAAGTCGGTCACTGTTGCATTTTGGGTACCTTGTTCCTGAACAGTGGCTCCGATGACGGCCTCGCCCGTTGCATCCTTCACTGTACCAGTAACGTTCTGCGCTGACAAACTACCCACGATAAGTAGGAATGTAAGTGTAAGCGCAATTCGCATACTCTTAAATTTAACAGACATAAAATTAGTAGTTTTAAGAAATTAATAAAAATATTTTTATGATTCTGGATGCAAATTTACAAATAAATCTTAAAACTGCAAAAGAATCTTATTATTTTTTCCTGCAAACGTTTACGGAAAGGTGTTTTTTAACTAAAACAGCAGTGGCTGCTCTCCCTGTGTGGGAAAACAGCCACCGCTATAATATTATTAATAAGGTGTGGTATTACAAAACAGGTTTTTCCTTGAAGAAATTGATGAAATTGTCAAAATCTTGAATAATTGAATCTAACTTAGGATTATTTCTTTGCACAATGATGGCGGCATAATTGACTTGCTTCTCTACAATGATTGATGAAACTTTTATATAATAAAGACGACTAAACTTATATTCATTAAACCATCGTAAAAACAATCGGTCTCTTAATGACTGTCTATTGTCTCCTGTCTCACATTGATAAAGAAGAATCTGGGGATTGCAATAGAAGAACTCCTCAATGATAGAAAATATGGTGTCTCTTAATTTCCTGTCGTTAGGTGAAGGTTTGCCATTAATGTTGTATATGCCAAATTCATATGCGCCCTCATTCCAAATAGTATAATCTTCCGAAAAACTGATACGATACAGTACATTGTAATCTGTTCTAAAGAAAAAATTCCCCTTTCCGTTGTCAATGACTTGATATGGAGAATGATAGTTGATACGCCCTAAGTTAAGTTCTTTCATTTTTAATTATTTCTTAAGGAAGGGCAATATTCATTTTTTCCGCAAACGCTTTTAATTCTTTTTCAGAATCCTCAATCCATTTGCGTTTGCGCTCTTGCATTCTCCGAAATGCTGCAAGGGCTTCTTCTCTGTTGTTATATTTTATTGCAGTATCCATTCTAACTTATTTTCTGCAAAAATACAGTTATTTATCGAGATAGCCAAATATTCTCAAAAAAAAATAGAGATGACTTGTTTTAAGCCATCCCTATTTTAAATAATTATCTTAAAAGAAACTTACTTTACTATAACCTTTTTGCCGTTCTTGATAACAACTCCTTTATAAGAGGAATCGACTCTCTGACCATTGAGGTTGTAAGTCGGCAGGTTTCCTTCGTCGTTCTCGTCAGCCTTCACCTTCTCGATGGCGGTAGCATCGGTCACGGTGCGTGCCTCACCGAATCCACCTCTTCCGTTAGCGACACGGATGGTGTATACTGGTGCGGCACCCTCTGCACGACGAGTGGCAGCCTCATTGTCTTCGACAACGAATGAGGTGGTCTCTGCGTCAACGATACCGAGCAACTCGCCATCCTTGAAGATTGCGTATGCTGTAGCACCAGCGGCAGCCGTCCATGTGATGGTTCCATTCTCCAACTTAGCGTCAGAAGGAGCCTCTACCTGTTTTGTCTCTGCCTGTGCAGTGGCAGCCCACTCACCCAGTGTATACTCCATAGTGTAGGTGGCAGCCTGGTCGGCAGTGAGGATAGTGTTCAGTGTCGTGTTCTCCTTCGTGAATGTTACGGTGTTCGATTCAGGCGTGATGTCTGTACCGCTTGCATTCTTCGTACCATACTCACCTGCGATGCTGTAGTCACAGTTGATACCAGTGAGGTTCCAGCGAGTGTTTACCAGTTTGTCAGGATCGTTGAGTGTGGTGTTCAGCCAGATGCAGACGGGATGGTCGCTCCATGCACGTCCGAAGTTATAGGCATCGGCGTTGTTCTCAACGACACAGTTGTTGTAGACATACAACTCAGAGTTAGCCGACATAGTAGCACTGCTGCGCTTCTCGTTGACGATCTTAACCTCGTTGAAGTATACTCTACCATTACCACACATGTAGTCAACGGTTCCATGAACCTCACCACCTTCGAAGTAGTAAACACCACCAACCTTATGAGAATAGTAGGTGTCTTGATAAGACAGCATCTTCACGTTCTTGCAGATAGTCTTTGTACCCTTATCGTGCAGAACGGCAGCACGACCTGTACCTGCGGTGTAGTAGTCGAGGTCGTTCTTCAGGGTGACATCCTGCAAGTAGAGACCCGTACTTGTGTTAAGGAACAAGTCGGCTTTCTCCAGACCTTCCATAGATACAGGAGGAGCGTTGACGATGATGGTCTTGTCGGCATCCTGACCAATGATGGAAACATTTGTTCCGGAGATACCTGTCAAGACAGCCTCGCCGAAGTCGTAAGTACCGTTAGGCAGGAAAATCTTGGAGTTAGGATTAGAAGCAGCCTGGTTGAGTGCAAGTACCAGTCCGGCAGCATCGCCAGCAGGAACGATGTAGTAGCCAGAAGTCTCGTCCTTCTCGATGAACTCGCTGACATTGTAAACCTTGACGCTGTGCAGATAAGACTGAGCAGCGAAGGTAAAGGTCAGCATACCAGCCTCACCCTCGTAGTTGATGGCAGTCGTTCCACCGTCTGCGTCAGCCTTGGCGGGAACATCCTCACGGATGACGTTGCCACTTGGGTCTTTCACGGTGATAGTCGTACCATTACCATACTGGCAGAGTGAAAGTACAATCTGTGCCTTGCTGCTAACAGCAACCTGGAAGGAACCTTCTGCGTTGAAGGTGAAACCGTGGTTGTTATAGTATGAGCCACCCTCTACGTTGAAGTTCTCGTGATCCTCTGGATAGAATGTAGCCTTCGTCAGATCGTAGGTTTGCATCGAACCAGTCTCAGGAGCAGTCTCAATAGGTGTCACACTGGCATTGACAGAGACATTACCTGTCACAACGTCAGTAGCCTTCACCTTGACACCGCTGGTGTATACCCAACCACGGAACTTCTCGCCCTCAGGGATGGTAAGGTCTGCCTCTGTGTAAGGAACTTCTCCCAGAGTCTCGCCTTCAAAGACGGTCTTCTTGCCAAGTACATTGCCATTCTGATCCTTGTAAGTAATGGTTACTTCCTGTACGTCGGTAGCCTCAGCCTTGAAGTAAGACAGATACTGGATTGGACCAAAGGTCAGTGTAGTGGCATTGCCAATATAGAAATAGGTTACAGTGCCTCCTGCATCATAGCAGCCTGCAGACTTCTGGTCGAGTGTTGCAAGTGTCTCGCCTGTAGCATTCTTAACAGGGAAGGAACCGCCATACTGGCAACCGCTGATAGTGAATTTCACAGTGCCGTCAACAGGAACAACCATTGTAGCATTCTGATATCCGTGCTGCTTGTCGTGGAATGAACCACTGAAGGAAACGCCTGTTGGTAGCCCAGCACCTGTATAACCGTCTGCTGTCAAAGTAGCATAAGGAATCTCGAAGTCAACGAAGGTACGTGCAACAGTCTCCTTGAAGACAATCTTCTGGAGGACACCCTCGGCACCGGTCTTACGGTCGATATAGACTCCTGTTACATCAGCAGGCAGTTCGATGCTGCCAGTACCTGGACTCTCCGTCACAGCAACAGTTCCAATGAGGTCACCCTTCGTAGCGGTCTTGCCGTCTGCATTAAGGGTACCCTTGCTAACATTCACCTCGTAGGCATCAGCACTCTTTCTGTTACCGAAGGTCAGCGTCAGTTTACCAGCAACAGCAGGTTTCTCGAAGTATGCCCATCCACTGGAGTTCAGTTTTACACCATGCATACCGTTGTTGGTACCCGCAGCATCGTTGACATAAGAGGCGAAGTATAGTCCATCAGCGGGACTCTCCGTGGGAATGTCCTTTTCGCTGTAGTCCCAAGTCAGTATCACGGGATCGTGGGGCTCCTCGCCACCGCCGTTCTCAAGAGCAGGCAGGGTAATCGTCAGAGCATTCCAGTAGCCATTGGCAGTCTGCTCGATGACTAACGTGGCATCCTCGGCAGTTGCCTTGAAGGTGGCGGGGTCTTGGTCTGCCTCGGCAGCCGTTTCGCCAAACTTCAGTGCGTTAGCGTTGTTGTAGGTCTTCACGGTGATGGTAGCATCTTTGGCAGAAGGAACAGTCACCTTCGTGCCAGTGTTTACTTGATGCCAGCCGCTGCCGTTGTGGGCGAACTTGCCACCAGTAGCATCTACGTCAACCTTCACGTCGATGCTCTTGCCGGCAACGGTAGCCTGGGTGACGATGATGCCCGTATTGCCCTCAAACTTATATTTCGGGTTGTCGTTGTAGCCACCGAGGTCATAACTGATGATAACAGCAGCCGTGCGGTCAGCAAGACTAACCTCGTTCTCTGTGAATACGGCAGTGAGAGTCATGTCGGTTTCGGGAGTGATTTCTGCGCCTACGGCGTAGGTCTGCGTGCCGTCGCTCCAGCCGGTCAGGGTGTATCCCTCCTTATAGAGGTAGTAGTTCTTCGGAGCAGTAATCTTGCTGCCAGCCTCCACTTCCAGTGTAGCAGGAGCAACACCCGTTCCTTCGCCTGCTGCGAATGTCACGGTGTAGTTGGGCACCTCGGCAGGCAGGTCTGCCTCCGCAATAGCCTCTACTGCAAAGTAGGGGTTGTAGTTCGCTTTACTGAAATGCAGCGTGGTAGGCTTGTTGATGCGGTAGTAGGTGGATACTACGTTATTATGGTCGCTTGACCATTTGGCTCCCTTGGTGTTGAATTTAGCCACCTCAGCACCTGCTTCGTTCGTCACGACGATGTCATTGCCATAGTCATGGGTAGCGTAGGTGATCTTCACACAGCCCTCTACAGGAACGCTGGCAGTGAAGTTCGACCATCCATAGGCGGTACCATGCCACTTACCCTTCAGTGTTGCATTAGCTTCCTCGGCATTCTCTGTCTTGCTGATACTGCCGTCCTCAGCAACTTTGATGTACACGTTGCTTTCTGTAGCCAGATCTTGCAGTTGGGTAAGGTCTGCCTTGATGTCTTTCCAGTTGCTTGCAGGCTCTTCACCACCCTCAGCCTTCGGGGTGAAGGTGATTTTATACCAGCGGAGCATGTTGGGTTCGAAACCACCCTCAGCATCAGCTTTAACCATATTACCTTTGAGGATTACTTCTCCGGCAGGAACAGCGATACCTGTAGCATTAACGGTTGTTGTAGAGTTGCTCTTGAACTCAGTATTCACACCATTCACATTCAAATAACGATCGGGGCGGTCACCACCTCCCGTGTTTGAGAAATCTACGGCAATAGTTCCTGCTACAGAGGTCTTGAACTTGATGATATTACCCTGTGCATAGCCGGCACGAGAGGGGAACTGCATATCCTTCATCACAATGGCTTTGGCATCACCAAAGGCTTCGGTGAAGTTGATGCGGTCGTCAAGGTCAGCAAGCAGGAACTCGTCAGTCTTTGTAGGATTAGAAGCATCAGTCAACTCAACAGTTTCCGAGAGTTTACTCCAGTCCCATGTGGCAGCCTCGCTAATAGTAGACTGGGTATAAGCTGTAGCGCGGCTCTGATAAGTGACAGCCACGGAAGCAGTCATATCACCCACTTTTGCTGTAATGTCAGTCGTAGCCTTAGCTACGTCTTCAGTAGAGGCATAGGTAACTGAGATTTCCTGATTCACCTTGCCATCAGCAACAGTGAAACTGGCAGGTGCTACTGTCAGACCAGCCAGGTTGGGAACCTCAAGAGCATATTCTCCATTCGTCAGATTCTGACCCGTCAGCGTGAAAGTCTGCGTCTTTGTGGTCAGGTTAGGATTCAGTGCAAATGTCAATGCGTCAGGAGTAGCCTTCAGTGAAGGTGCCGTGGTACTATACTCCACGACAATGAGAGCCAGGAACTGGCGACTGCCACGAAGTCCTGTTTTACCGGTGATCTCAACAGTCAGGCAATTCCCATCAGCATTTCTGACAGGGAAAGTACCTAATGACGTTGCGTCTCCATCACCTGCGCCGACTGTACCTTCGGCATCACCATTAGACATAGCGAGCAGAGTCACTTTACTGATGGTCACACCCTCTTTGTAGCTAAGGGTGAAATTGCGGCTACCAGACAACTTCATGGGAACGTACGCCGTTTCTCCATAAGTCATCTTGTAGCTACCACTACCCTGTTGAATGCCAGTGTTTCCACTGCCATCGGCGATAGTTACAATACCATTGGCATCAGAGAGTGTTGCGACGGATTCACTCGGCGTTGACAACACGACGGTGTCTGCCCAAGCGCCAGTGACGGCAATCAGTAACAATGCCAACAATAAAGATAATTTTTTCTTCATAAGCGTTGTTTTTTAGTTATTAATTGATTAAAATATGTCGTAGTAGCTTGTTTGTCTGCAAAGATACGCATAAAAATATAATAAGGTGAAAGTGGGTGGTTAAAAAACAACAAAAAGCCCGTAAACGTTTACGGATTCCCTACATGTATTTTTTAAACCCTTGTCACCGTTGCCACCTTGCAACACTGCTTGATAATCAGTGCGTTACAGGTGACAAGGACGGATCTTCGTTGCCACCTGTTGCCACCAACTGCCGTTTTTATAGGGAGGGGGTACTGCTCCAATTCGTCATTCCGATATAGGAAACCAGTTATTCCCACCGTGGGAAAGAAGGATTCCCACCGTGGGAATGTGGGATTCCCTCCGTGGGAATAAACAGAACGGCGGCACCTTCATTTCAGGAAGGTACCGCCGTTGCGGGAAAAGGGTATTTTCGCTCGGCTCGGAAGAATCTAAGTAAACTTAGTTAAGTTTCGCATTTGCTCAACTTCTTAGGAGTTAAGGAGTTATGTAGTTAAGGAGTTAAGACGTTAGTCCTGTAATCGCCACTTTCTACTGGAGTCTCGGGTGCCACGAAGTATTGTCCTAACTCCTT
>OCVV012875800.1_pt1 | contig 34789 bp, 28 predicted proteins | sample 1539721 | NCBI WGS metagenome assembly OCVV01 (sample SAMN02144230, study PRJEB22623) | gut metagenome | biome: sheep rumen | host: Ovis aries | place: New Zealand | reverse complement strand
ACCTCTTCCCATTCCGAACAGAGAAGTTAAGCCCGCCATCGCCGATGGTACTGCAATGCAATGCGGGAGAGTAGGTAGCCGCCTTCTTTACGAGAGAGTCTTGGAATCCGATTGGAAACCAAGACTCTTTTTTTGTGCTTTTTAATACAAAAATGTAAGAAAGTTTGTAAGTTAAAGATAAAAATGCTACCTTTGCATTATCAATTTATTACAAATGAATGTTTAGGCGATTGTTTTTTAATAATTAAAAAGGTAAAGATATGAAAAAAGTATTAGTAGCCATCGTGGCGATGTTTTGTTCAATGAGCAGTTTTGCTCAGTATAGCAGTGGCGGTTTTTCTCTTGATGAGGAGAATGTTTATTGGGGTGTACGTTTCGGTATGACAGCTGCCTCTTTGAGTGGTGATCTTGATGTGAGTACTAAGGCTGGTATGACGCTCGCTGGCGTTGTTGGCCTTCGTCCTTCAGACAATACGCCAGTGTTTATTGAGAGTGGTCTCTATTACACAGAGCGTGGTGGTAAGAGCGGTGGTCCATATAAAGGCGTACGTGATAATGAAGGAAAGGTAGGATCTGTTTCACGTGTAGGCTATAATATTCTTGAAATCCCTCTTACTATCAAGTACGGCTTGAAGGTTTCTGAAGAGATCGCTGTTCTGCCATTCTTTGGTCCTTATTTCTCATACGCTTTCTCTGGTAAGACAAAACAGGCAGAGGAAGGTAAGGAATCTGAATCAGTTGGTACTTTTGATGAGAAAAAAGCTTTTCATGGCGGTTTGAATCGTGCAAGTATGGGCGTCAAACTAGGTGTAGGTGCTGAATACAATAAAATCTATTTAGAAGTAGGTTACCAGTTTGGTATTACCAACATAGCCAAGCGCGATGGGTTCTCTGGTCGTAGCAATGCCTTCTTCGCTAATATTGGTGTGAATCTTTAGCTCTTATTATAACGTTTAGAATCCCTTCCTGCTTGCAGGGAGGGATTTGTTGTTACATAGAATGTAGGTGCAATATTCTCACAATATTTCCGTTCAATAGTTATGCAATGGACTGACCAAATACGCTCTGTAAAGATCATTCTCGTGGTGGCTGCTATCGTGATAGCGGTGGCAAGTCTTGTTGTCAGTCATTATCTGGTGCGAGATTTGGCCGTGGAAGAACGAAGTAAGATGGGGGTGTGGGCAGAAGCCATGCGTACGCTTAATCTTGCAGATGAGAATACTGACCTCAATCTGGTGCTTAAAGTCATTGATGAGAACAATACAATTCCCGTAGTTGTGACTGACAAGCAGGGAAATGTGCAGACGTTCCGTAATGTGGACTTGGATGGGAATACATATGAGGACAGCCTCCAGATGGCAGCTTCGGTTGCCAAAAAGATGTTTGCTTCCGGTCGTTATATCCGCATCTTTATGGAAGACGGAAAAGACTATATAGATGTCTGTTATGATGAATCGGTGATGATTAAGCGTCTAAATGTTTATCCCATCGTGCAACTTGGTGTTGTTATGATATTTGTAGTAGTGGCTATTTTCGCCTTACTTACTTCGAAGCGAGCAGAACAGAATAAGGTTTGGGTAGGTCTTTCTAAAGAAACAGCTCACCAATTAGGAACTCCGATTTCCAGTCTGATGGCGTGGACGGAAATACTGAAAGAAACATATCCAGACGATGAATTGATTCCTGAAATGGATAAAGATGTGAAACGCCTGCAGCTGATAGCAGAACGTTTCTCAAAGATAGGCTCTTTACCTGAGCCCGTACCTTCTAGCCTGATAGATGTAATGAACCATGTGATAGACTACATGGACCGTCGTACCTCCCACAAAGTGAAGATGGAGAAGGTTTTCCCGCCGCAGGATATTATCGTGAAAATCAATGCATCGCTTTTCGAATGGGTTGTCGAGAACCTCTGCAAAAATGCTGTGGATGCAATGGAAGGCTCGGGGCGCATCACGCTCTTCATGCAGGACGAAGGCGACAAGGTGGCCATAGAGGTGAGCGATACAGGCAAGGGTATCCGCAAGAAAGACGTCGGCAACGTTTTCAAACCCGGCTTCACCACCAAGAAACGCGGCTGGGGCCTGGGCCTCTCGCTGGCCAAGCGTATTGTGGAAGAATATCACAAAGGACATATCTACGTGAAGAGCAGCGAAGTGGGGAAGGGCACCACTTTCCGCATAGAACTGCCGAAATAGGCAGGATAACTAATTATATACGTTAAAAAATCATCGGATAACTAATTATATTCGTTAAAGCCACTACTTTTTACATTTCGTTAACAGGAGGACGCGGAAAGATAACGAAATGTTTTAGTTATTTTGCCTTAGAAATCAAACGAAAGGCAAAACAACATGAAATCCCTTACAGCAAAAGAAGAAGAAATCATGAACCATTTCTGGGAGAATGGTGAAATGAAGATCAGCGAGCTGCATGCGCTCTACGACGAACCGAGGCCGCATGTGAACACGCTCGGAACCTTGGTGAAAATCCTCGAGGAAAAGGGATTTGTGGGGCACAAAGCACTCTCGCCCCGCAATTTCCGCTATTTCGCCAAGGTTACGAAGGACGGCTACCGCAAGAATTCTCTGAAGGACGTGGTGGACAAGTTCTTCGACAAAGACTATCTCGGCGTGGTGAACACACTGGTGAAAGACGAAAAGATTTCGCTCGACGAACTGAAGGAACTCATCAAAATGGTAGAAGGCCAATAACCCCGTAAACATTCATTGACGACATGGGACTGTTTTTTATCTATAGCCTGAAGGTGGCTTTCTGCCTGATAGCCTTCTATCTGCTGTTCAAACTGCTGCTGAGCAAAGAGACCTTCCACTCGTTCAACCGGCTGGTTTTGCTGCTGATTATGGTAGTTTCCATCCTGTTGCCATGGGTGAAGGTGACCACCGCCGAGCCAACGGAGATAGCTGAAGGCATGATCTCGATAGAGAGCGTCATCGCTTCTGCCGAGGTCGTAGACAGCGAAACGCCCGAAGGACTGACGGCCATACAGCTGCTCTTTATTATATATATAATAGGTATAGCCGTGTTCTTCCTGCGCGAAGTGTTTTCCGTTTTCAGTCTGATCCGGCTGATCCGGCGTGGAACGCCGCTGACGGCCGGGCAGGCAGGAGTGTCGCAACGCGGTGTTCAGGTCGTTGTGATGAAAGACGAGATAGCCCCTTTCTCCTGGTTTCGCCATGTGGTGCTCTCGGAGAAAGACTTCCGGGAAAATCCCCGTGAGATACTGACACACGAGCTGGCCCATATCCGTCTGGGACATTCGTGGGACGTGGCCGTCTGCAACCTGCTCATCATCTTCCAATGGTGGAACCCTGCCGCCTGGCTGTTGAAGCGCGAACTGCAGAACGTGCACGAATTCGAGGCCGACGAGGCCGTCATCAAAAGAGGAGTCGACGCCAAGCAGTACCAGTTACTGCTTATAAGAAAGTCCGTGGGCGAACGCCTGTTCTCCATGGCAAACAATCTTAATCACCAATCATTAAAAAAGAGAATCACAATGATGACAACAAAGAAATCAAGTCCATGGCAGAAGGCGAAAGTGCTCGTAGCCCTGCCCATGGCTGCACTGGCCGTGGCGGCCTTTGCCAATACTGAAGTGGAGCGCGTGGCTGGGCAGGTGGAAACCGAGAGCCAGGCCGTGGCGGAAAAGGCTAAGGCCGACGTGGCGGGCGGTTTGGCTGCTGCGGAACAGCAGCCTGCGGAGAAGCTGGAGGTTATGGATAATAAGGGGAAGACGGTCAGCGTGAAAGGCGTTGTCATGCAGAAGGAAGACGAGAAACCGATTATCGGCGCTGCCGTGACTATTCGCGGAACAAAAACCGGCACGGTGACCGATGTGGACGGAAAATTCCATTTAGACAATGTGCCGGTAGGCTCGTGGATTGATGTGTTTATGATAGACTGCGAAATAGGGAGCCTGCAAGTGACCGAGAAGAATGCCTCCGACCTGCATTTCGCCATTGCTTTTGATGGGTCAGCGTCGTCGAAGAGCCCGGACGGCAATGTCTTCGACGTGGTGGAAGAGATGCCAGTCTTTCCTGGCGGAGCGGTTGCCATGATGGATTTCTTCATGAAGAACATGAAATATCCGAAGGATGCTATGGAAGCCAAGCAGGAGGGGCGCGTGATTGCGCAGTTTGTCGTGGAGAAAGACGGTAGCATCTCAGGCTCTCATATCGTCAAGTCGGTTTCGCCCTCATTGGATGCAGAAGCCCTCAGGATAGTGAATGCCATGCCCAACTGGACACCGGGCCGACAAAACGGGAAACCTGTACGCGTGAAGTACACCGTTCCCTTGTCGTTCAAGCTGAAAGGTGATGACGATAACGCTGCTGACGGCGGAGTCGTCAAGGAAACGATAGAGAAAGACCTGGCACAGAAAGTGAAGAATCTGGTCATCGTCGTCGACTGGAAGGAAGTTCCGGAAGGCGAGATCAACAACTATTTATCCTCCCCAGAGAAGATACAGTCGATAACTGTCATCAAGGACATGGCCAAGGTGAAGGCCTTGTATGGCAATGCCGCCAATGGAAAGCAGGGAGCGATAATAATTACCACGAAAAAATGACTCTTTCCCGATAAATGATTATTGGAAAGGCTGCAACTGGCGGATTTCTCTTCGGCTGCAGCCTTTTTGTAGAAATCGTTTGCTTCAGCCTACGAGATTTACGGAAAGGCAATCTGATGAATTATATTCTTTGCTTCTCGCAATGTTAAATCCTGGTGGCAGTCGTTGGTGCCCATAACGTATGATACAGCGCGTAATCGTGGAAAATATGAATGGGACGTACAAGGACTGTCGTGGATTATTGCACACGCTGGGGCACAGTGTGCGAAAATGCTGATTCTCAACTCGAAAAAAAGAAGTTGATGGATAATTTCTTCTGAAAATCCTTTGTTTTTTGCTCACTTCTTTGTACCTTTGCACCCCAAAGTGTGGATATGTAGCGTCTTCACTCGGATAGATTATGTGTAGTTTAGAGTCCTTAAAGATAGACTTGAAAGGTCTGAAGGAAGGCGTGACAGCCTTGGAATACGACCTTGGCGATGCCTACTTCGGGGCGATAGACGGTTCCGAAGTAAGCAGGGGTGACGTGCATGTGTCGCTGTCTATACGCAAGACAATCGGCTTTTTTGAACTCCTGTTCCATTCGGAAGGCATCGTAATCGTTCCTTGCGACCGCTGTCTGGATGATATGGAACAGCCAATCGTGGCTGAGAATCGTTTGACGGTGAAGCTTGGAGCCGAGTATAGTGAAGATGATGACTTGGTAACCGTTGACGAGAATGAGGGTATCCTCGATCTCTCTTGGTTTATCTATGAGTTCATTGCCCTGGCCATTCCCATCCAGCACGTTCACGACCCTGGCAAGTGTAACGCTGCTATGATTGAGGCTCTTGAGGAGCACTCCGCTGCCCGAAGCAGCGAGGCGGATGACCGAACGGACATTGATCCACGCTGGGAAGCTCTTAATAAGTTAAGGGCTAAGAGCGATGAGTGAAGAAAAAACTTCGCTCGGAAATAGAAAACAATAAATTTTAAAATATTAATTATTATGGCACATCCTAAAAGAAGACAGTCAAAGACTCGTACACTGAAGCGTAGAACTCACGACAAGGCAGTAGCCCCCACATTGGCAGTTTGCCCTAACTGTGGCGCATATCATATTTATCACACGGTATGCCCCACTTGCGGTTACTACCGCGGCAAGATTGCTATCGTAATGGACGAAGCAGCTGAAAAATGAGCAAGATTAACGCAGTAATCACAGGTGTTGGCGGATACGTGCCCGACTATGTTCTCAATAATGATGAACTGTCGCGCATGGTTGATACCAATGACGAGTGGATTATGTCGCGTGTTGGCATTAAAGAACGCCGAATTCTTAACGAGGAAGGTCTTGGCACGAGTTATATGGCTCGCAAGGCTGCCAAGCAACTGCTCCAGAAGACAGGAACAGATCCTGACAGCATCGATGCCATTATAGTGGCTACTTCAACGGCAGACTACAAGTTCCCCAGTACAGCTTCTATCGTGCTGGGAAAACTTGGGCTGAAGAATGCCTTTGCCATGGATTTCTCGGCAGCTTGTTGCGGATTCCTCTATACGCTTGATGTTGCCGCCGGATTGATACAGAGCGGTCGATACAAGAAAGTCATCGTTATCGGTGCCGACAAGATGTCATCGATAGTTGATTATCAGGATCGTCAGACGTGTCCGCTTTTTGGCGACGGAGCAGCTGCCGTGCTGCTTGAGGCTACAACGGAAGAGAATATCGGTGTGATGGACAGTTATTTCCGTACCGATGGCAAGGGCTTGCCCTTCCTTCACCTGAAAGCGGGCGGTTCGGTATGTCCTCCATCTCATTTCACGGTAGATCATCGTTTGCATTACCTTTTTCAGGAAGGACGTACTGTGTTCCGTTATGCTGTGACGTCGATGAGCGATGATTGTGAACTGATAGCCGAGCGCAACGGTCTCACCAAAGACAATATCCGCTTCGTTGTTCCTCATCAGGCTAATATCCGCATCATTGAAGCTGTGGCTAAGCGCCTGGAAGTGCCGATGGAGCAGGTGATGGTCAATATCGAGCATTTCGGTAACACAAGTGCCGCTACCATTCCATTGGCTCTTTGGGAGTATGAACCTCAGCTTAAGAAAGGCGACAACCTGATTCTTACAGCATTTGGTGCTGGATTTGTACATGGCGCCAGCTATTTGAAGTGGGCTTATGATTCGAAGTGAAAAGTGAATAGTGAAAAGTGAAGAATTGAAGCATAAAGCAGGATTCGTAAATATCGTTGGTAATCCCAACGTAGGAAAAAGTACGCTCATGAACCAGTTGGTTGGTGAGCGTATTTCAATTGCAACGTTCAAGGCTCAGACCACGCGCCACCGCATCATGGGCATCGTGAATACTGATGATATGCAGATTGTGTTCTCGGATACCCCCGGTGTGCTCAAGCCCAACTATAAGTTGCAGGAGTCGATGCTGGCATTCTCAGAGAGTGCCTTGGCAGATGCCGATGTGCTGCTATATGTTACTGACGTTGTAGAGAATCCGGAAAAGAACATGGGTTTTCTGACGAAGGTACAGAAGATGCAGATACCCGTACTTTTGCTGATCAATAAGATTGATGAGCTGTCTGGCCCGACTAGTAAAAGTAATGAGACTAGTCAAGCCAGATTGACGAGTATTGTCGAAAAGTGGCACGCCCTGTTACCTAATGCGGAGATTTTGCCTATTTCGGCCAAAAATAAGTTCGGAATAGATATGCTGTTGAAACGCATCAAGGAACTGCTGCCTGAGAGCCCTGCCTATTTCGACAAGGAACAGCTCACCGACAAGCCCGCTCGTTTCTTCGTTTCGGAGATCATCCGCGAGAAGATCCTTCTCTATTATGACAAGGAGATACCCTATAGCGTAGAGGTCGTGGTGGAGAGTTTCAAGGAGACTGCGAAGAACATCCATATCCGCGCCATTATCTACGTAGAGCGCGATTCGCAAAAAGGCATCATCATCGGTCATCAAGGTGTGGCTTTGAAGAAGGTGGGAGCTGAGAGCCGTAAAGCCTTGGAACGTTTCTTCGGAAAGAGCATTTATTTGGAAACCTACGTGAAGGTGGACAAGGATTGGCGTTCTTCGCAGAAAGAGCTCAACAACTTCGGGTATAATCCCGAATAACGGCTGGCATTTATAAATTAAGAATAATAAGGAAAAAAGATATATGGGAAACTTAGTAGCGATCGTGGGACGCCCCAATGTGGGAAAATCAACCCTTTTTAACCGTCTGACCAAAACTCGTCAGGCCATTGTCAGCGACGAGGCCGGAACGACGCGTGACCGCCAGTATGGACATTGCGACTGGAATGGCCGCGAGTTCTCCGTCGTGGATACTGGTGGTTGGGTTGTCAATTCAGATGACATTTTCGAAGAGGAAATCCGCAAACAGGTAATGGTGGCTACAGAAGAGGCCGACCTGCTACTGTTTCTTGTCGATGGGCAGAATGGCCTGACCGACTGGGACAGTGACGTGGCAAAGATTCTGCGTCGCACAAAGTTGCCTGTGATTCTTGTCGTAAACAAGGTAGACAACAATGAAGACCTCTATGTTTCCGGCGAGTTCTACAAATTGGGTCTCGGTGATCCCGTTTGCGTAAGCGCTGCTACGGGTTCAGGAACAGGCGATTTACTCGATCTGGTCTTGGAGAAATTACCCGAAAAAGGTGGCGACTTGCTTGAGGAAGGTATACCCCGCTTTGCCGTGGTGGGCCGCCCTAATGCAGGAAAGAGCAGCATAATCAACGCCTTTATTGGTGAGGAACGCCATATCGTGACCGAGATTGCGGGTACTACCCGTGACAGTATCTACACTCGCTATGATAAGTTCGGCTTTGATTTCTATCTGGTAGATACCGCAGGTATCCGCCGTAAGAACAAAGTTAATGAAGACTTGGAGTTCTATTCCGTGATGCGTAGTATCCGTGCCATCGAGAACTCCGATGTATGTATCCTCATGCTCGATGCTACCCGTGGCATTGAGGCGCAAGACATGAATATCTTCCAGTTGATTCAGAAGAACCAAAAGTCTTTGGTAGTGGTGGTGAATAAATGGGATCTCGTGGAAGATAAGTCACAAAAGGCCATCAAGTATTTCGAGGACGTCATTCGCGAGCACCTGTCTCCCTTCAAAGATTTTCCTATCATCTTCGCTTCCGCACTTACCAAACAGCGCATCTTCAAGGTGCTTGAGACGGCCAAGCAGGTCTATCTCAACCGAAAGGTGAAGATCGGAACTTCAAAACTCAACGAAGTGTTGCTTCCCATCATTGAAGCAACGCCACCGCCAAGCATCAAGGGCAAGTATATCAAGATTAAGTATATCTCACAGGTACCTGATACGCAGATACCCACCTTCGTCTTCTATGCCAACCTGCCGCAGTATGTGAAGGAACCCTATCGCCGTTTCTTGGAGAATAAGATTCGCGAGAACTGGACACTGACAGGTTCGCCTATCAATGTGTTTGTCCGTCAGAAATAAACGAGCCATTCAAGCCCTCCCTTTTGGGGAGGGGCTTTCAGATAGTCTATGAGAAAGATCCTTTATTGCATCGTGGCTTTGGTGCTTGTTGCCTGCGGAGGCGATAAGAAACCTGATTTTGCTGCTGCCAATGCAGCTAAGGAGTATTATAGCCTGTTGCTGGAAGGAAAGGCAGAGGCTTTTGTGGAGAAGATGGATATGCCAGACAGTATCCCCGAGATGTATCGCGAGCAGTTGGTAGCCAATATCAAGATGTATATAGCCCAACAACAAGATGAACATCACGGTATCAAGAAAGTGGATGTCCAGAACTGTATCAATGATTCCCTTCAGCCCACAGCTCAGGCTTTCCTGATGATTTGCTATGGTGACAGCACCGTGGAGGAGATTGTCGTTCCGATGGTGAAACGCGATGGCAAGTGGTTGATGAAATAGGCTTTCAAGGATTGCCCGCTTTTTCTTTCATTTCCTCTTCCTTCACTTTCTTGAAGAGATCGGATGCGAAGATGAAATCGTTGAGTTTCTTATTGGTGGAACTCATGATTTCATCCTTGGTGCCGTTCCAGGCCGCCGTACCCTTATAAATAAAGATAATATTCTCACCGATGCCCATCACGGAGTTCATGTCGTGGGTGTTGATGATGGTAGTCGTGCTGTATTCCTGGGTAATGGAATGAAGCAACTCGTCAATCACTAAGGAAGTTTTAGGGTCGAGACCGCTGTTCGGCTCATCACAGAAGAGGTACTTCGGGTTCAGGGCAATGGCACGGGCAATAGCTACGCGCTTCTGCATACCACCAGAGAGTTCGCCAGGGAATTTCTGCTGTGCTTCGATAAGATTCACGCGATCCAGGCAATCCTGGGCGCGTTTTACCCTTTCCCGGTAATTCATGGTGGAGAACATATCCAGCGGAAACATCACGTTTTCCAACACCGACATAGAGTCGAACAAGGCTGCGCTCTGGAAAATCATTCCCATCTCGCGGCGTAGCATCACTTTCTCTCGCTTTGTCATGGCCACGAAGTTGCGGTCATCGTAGAGAATTTCCCCCTGAGTAGGTTCGAGCAGCCCCACGATATTCTTCATCAATACGGTTTTTCCGCTTCCGCTTTGGCCGATGATGAGATTGGTCTTTCCGTTCTCAAAGCATGCATTAATGTCATGCAGCACTTCTTTGTCCTCGAACGATTTATATAAATGGTTTATCTGAATCATGACAATAACTGCGTTAGGAATACGTCTGAACAGAGAATGAGCACAGAAGAGTTGACCACAGCTGTGGTGGATGCTTTGCCCACTTCCACGGAGCCTCCTTCCACGTTATAGCCGAAGAACGACGATACGCTGGAGATGATAAAGGCAAAGAACAGACTCTTGATAATCGACATCCACACGAACCACGGGTTGAAGTCGTGTTGCAGGCCTAAGGTCAGGTCGTCTGGCGAAAGTACGTGCCCGATATAAGCCGTTGCATAGGCTCCGAGAATGCCCATGGCCGAAGAGAAGATAACCAGGAATGGCATCATGGTAATCATTCCCATGATTTTTGGCAGAATCAGATACGAGGCAGAGTTCACTCCCATGATTTCCAGGGCGTCAATCTGCTGGGTGACACGCATCGTGCCCAGTTCGGAGGCAATGTTGGAGCCTACCTTTCCTGCCAGTATCAAGCACATGATACTCGACGAGAACTCCAGCAGCATTATCTCGCGGGTCGTGTAGCCACTCACCCATCTTGGCATCCAAGGGCTTTGGATGTTGAGTTTCATCTGGATGCAGATTACGGCACCGATGAAAAACGAGATGAGCAGTACGATGCCGATAGAGTTGACGCCCAGTTGCAGCATCTCTTTAACGTACTGTTTCCAGAACATTCTGAAGCGCTCGGGGCGCGAAAAAGTGCGCCCCATCAGTATGATGTAGCGGCCCAGTGCTGCAAGCCATTTAGTTATGAACATAAGTCTCCGATGTGTATTTGCGTGCAAAGTTAGTGAAAACCGATGAAAAAGCAAAAAAAAAATTGTTTTTCCGCTCATTTGCTGTAACTTTACATAAGTAAAGGCTGCATTCGGGAATCCAAAACAAAAAAGTTCTTTTTTCTTTTGTAATTCCGCTCATTTGCTGTAACTTTGCAACCAAATTGTAAGTAAATGGAAGACGTGTTGTTGAACGACAGTGAAAAATTCACAAAGACAGAAGGGTCTATGACACTTCGCACGGAAGGACTGGTGAAGCGCTACGGCAAGCGCACGGTGGTCAATGATGTTTCGATCAACGTGCGGCAAGGAGAAATCGTGGGGCTGCTTGGTCCTAACGGTGCAGGTAAGACCACTTCTTTCTATATGACGACGGGCCTTATCATTCCCAATGCTGGCCATATTTATCTTGACGATCAGGAAATTACGAAATTCCCGGTTTATAAACGTGCGCGTGCCGGTGTGGGCTACCTGCCACAGGAGGCTTCCGTCTTCCGCAAACTTAGCGTGGAAGACAATATCATGGCCGTTTTGGAGATGACCGGCCGTCCCCGCGAATACCAGTTGCAGAAATTGGAGTCGCTTATCAAGGAACTCCGCTTGGAGAAGGTCCGCAAGAATCTAGGTGACCGTCTTTCCGGAGGTGAGCGCCGTCGTACGGAGATAGCTCGGTGTCTGGCCATTGATCCTAAGTTCATTATGCTCGATGAACCTTTTGCCGGCGTTGACCCTATTGCCGTGGAAGATATCCAGCATATCGTGTGGCAGCTGAAGTATCGCAACATTGGTATCCTTATCACGGACCATAACGTGCACGAGACACTATCTATTACCGACCGCGCCTATCTGCTTTTCGAGGGCCGCATTTTGTTCAAGGGTTCCCCTGAAGAACTTGCTGCCAACCCTATTGTGAAGGAAAAGTATCTAGGTCGTGATTTTGAACTCCGTCAGAAAGATTTCCAGTTGATTGACGCTGAGAAACGCCGCAAGGAGGCTGAAGAGGCCGGATAGCCTCCAGAGGTTAAAAAAACAAATTTTTCCACATTATTTAATGTAATTAGCGAATTTCTTGCTACCTTTGCAGCCCAATTTGCAAATTAACAATTAATTAGATACAAAACAAGATGAAAGTAACATTTGAGAATCCCGACAAAGTGAATGGCCTGATGACCATCACCGTGGAGGAGGCTGACTTCAAGGAAAATGTCGAGAAGACACTGAAGAATTACCGTAAGAAGGCCAATGTGCCCGGTTTCCGTCCGGGTCAGGTGCCTATGGGCCTGATCAAGCGCCAGGTAGGAACCAGCGTGAAGGTGGACGAGATCAACAAGCTCGTAGGTCAGGAGATCTACAAGTATGTACAGGAGAATAAGATTCAGATGCTGGGTGATCCCATGCCTTCTGAGAAGCAGCAGCCCGTTGATGTGGAGAAAGACGCTCCCTATACGTTTGTCTTCGACATTGCCGTGGCTCCTGAATTTGAGATTAAGTTGAGCGGTCACGACAAGGTGGACTACTACACCATCAAGGTTGACGACAAACTTATCGACCAGCAGGTGGATATGTATGCCAGCCGCGGTGGCCACTATGACAAGGTAGATAGCTACCAGGAGAACGATATGCTGAAGGGTGACCTGCGCGAACTCGATGCCGAAGGCAATACCAAGGCTGAGGGCATTACCGTTGAAGGTGCTGTTATGCTGCCTAATTATATTAAGGTTGACGACCAGAAGAAGCTCTTCGACGGCTGTAAACTGGGCGACATCATCACCTTCAATCCCAAGAAGGCCTATCCCGAGAATCTCGGCGAGATCAGTTCCCTGCTGAAGGTGAGCCGTGAAGAGGCTGAGAACATTGATGCCGATTTCTCCTATCAGATCACCGAAATCAGCCGCTACGTGAAGGCTGATGTCAATCAGGACCTCTTCGACCAGGTGTTTGGCAAGGATGCCGTGAAGGATGAGAAGGAATTCCGCGAGCGTGTCGCTGATACGCTGAAGGCTCAGTTTGCTGTGGACAGCGATTTCAAGTTCATTCAGGATCTGCGTGCCCATTGCGAGAAGAAGGTTGGCGAGCTGACTTATCCCGATGCCCTGCTGAAGCGCATTATGCTCAACAATAATAAGGATAAGGGCGAGGATTTCGTGGAGAAGAACTACGAAATGAGCATCAAGGAACTCACCTGGCACCTTATCAAGGAACAGCTTGTGGCTGCCAACAACATCAAGGTAGAGGATGCAGATGTCAAAGAAGCTGCCAAGGAGGCCGCCCGCGCGCAGTTTGCCCAGTATGGCATGAACAACGTGCCTGATGAGTATCTGGAGAACTATGCCCAGGATATGCTCAAGAAGAAGGAATATGTTGACAATCTGGTAGATCGCTCGATTGACCGTAAGCTCACGGAAGTCCTCAAGAACGTGGTGAAACTGAACCCGAAAGAGGCTACTCTCGACGAGTTTAATAAGATGATGGAAGCAAAATAACATTTTTTAGGAAATTATTTTCTTCGAAATAAGGGGTTATCCGCTTTTTTTTCTTATCTTTGTATTAAGAAAAAGGCGGATAACCTTTTTTGCGCTTCTATGGGCGCTATAAATGATAAAAGATATAAGGCAAAACGATAAAGAAGAATATGAACGATTTTAGAAAATATGCCACACGGCATTTGGGAATGAGCAGTATGGTGCTCGACGACGTAATGAAAGTTCAGTCACAGTATCTGAATCCGTATATTTTGGAAGAACGTCAGCTGAATGTGACGCAGATGGACGTGTTCTCACGACTGATGATGGACCGTATCATCTTCCTTGGCACGCAGATTGACGACTATACCGCCAACACGTTGCAGGCTCAGTTGCTCTATCTGGATAGTGTGGACCCCGGTAAGGACATTTCCATCTATATCAATTCCCCGGGCGGAAGCGTGACGGCTGGTCTCGGTATCTATGACACGATGCAGTTTATCAGCAGCGACGTGGCTACTATCTGTACGGGAATGGCCGCTTCGATGGCTGCCGTGCTGCTCGTTGCCGGACAGGAAGGCAAGCGTTCGGCCTTGACCCACAGCCGTGTGATGATTCATCAGCCGCTTGGTGGCGTGCAGGGTCAGGCTAGCGACATGGAGATTGAGGTGAAGGAAATTCAGAAGTTTAAGAAAGAACTCTATACCATCATCAGCAATCACTCGCACACACCTTATGAGAAGGTTTGGCAGGATAGCGACCGTAACTATTGGATGACCGCCGAGGAAGCCAAGGAGTATGGTATGATAGATGCTGTGCTGGTTAAGAAATAATTAGTGTTAATAGTGATAAGATTAAGGTTTTAGTGGCAAAGAAAGTTTGTAATTTTTGCGGCAGAAGTGAGAACGAAGTAAAGTTGCTCATTACAGGACTGAACGGCTATATATGTGAGAACTGCGCCGAGCAGGCCCATGATATTGTAGTGTCAACCGGACTTCTCAATGGCAATAAGGACTTGCAGGGTGATAAGCCTTTCAAATTGAAAAAAGTACCCAAACCCCGCGAAATCAAGAAGCATCTCGACGAATACGTCATCGGTCAGGATGAGGCCAAGCGGTTTCTCTCCGTGGCCGTCTATAACCATTATAAGCGTCTTCAGCAGCCATTGTCCGACAAGGGCGTGGAGATAGAAAAGAGCAATATTATCATGGTCGGTTCCACGGGAACTGGCAAGACCTTGCTGGCCCGAACCATCGCCAAACTCCTCGATGTTCCCTTCACCATCGTGGATGCTACAGTCTTTACAGAGGCCGGCTATGTGGGTGAAGACGTAGAGAGTATTCTCAGCCGTCTTCTCCAGGTAGCTGATTACGACCAAGCTGCTGCAGAACGAGGCATCGTCTTTATTGACGAGATAGATAAGATTGCCCGCAAGAGCGATAATCCCAGTATTACCCGCGATGTCTCTGGCGAAGGCGTGCAGCAGAGTCTGCTCAAGTTACTGGAGGGATCCATCGTGAATGTTCCCCCCAAGGGCGGCCGCAAGCATCCTGACCAGGACTATGTGCATCTGGATACCCGCAATATCCTCTTTATCTGCGGTGGCGCATTCGATGGCATTGAGCGTAAAATTGCCCAGCGGTTGAATACTCATGTGGTGGGATATAGTTCCGTGCAGAATATCCGCAAAATTGACAAGGGCGACCTGATGAAGTATATCCTTCCTCAGGACTTGAAGTCGTATGGCTTGATCCCGGAACTGATCGGGCGTTTGCCGGTGCTGACTTACCTCAATCCGCTTGACCGTGAGGCGCTGCGGAGTATTCTGGTGGATCCCAAGAACTCTATCGTCAAGCAGTATGAAAAGCTGTTTGAGATGGACGGCGTGAAACTCACATTTGCAGATGAGACACTGGAGTATATCGTGGACCAGGCCGTGGAATACAAGTTGGGCGCCCGTGGCCTTCGCTCCATTGTGGAGGCTGTGATGATGGATGCAATGTTTGAAATTCCGTCAAAACGTGTAAAAAGTTTTGATGTTACTCTCGAGTATGCCAAAGAGCAGTTGGACAAAGCCCATTTGCAGAAATTGGAAAGCGCTTAGCATTCGCTTAGCGGATGAAATCTAATGAATAAATGATAATAATATAATTGATGCCTAACGAAATTGACCTGACCCAAAAATTGAAGCAGTATTTCGGCTTTGATACCTTCAAGGGCGACCAAGAGGCTATTATCCGAAATGTACTTGCTGGCAACGATACCTTTGTACTCATGCCTACTGGTGGAGGAAAGAGTCTCTGCTACCAGTTGCCCTCCTTGATTATGGAGGGCACAGCTATTGTCATTTCGCCGTTGATTGCACTGATGAAGAATCAGGTGGATGTCATCAACGGTATGAGTGAGGAAGAGGGGTTGGCTCACTACCTGAACTCTTCGCTCAATAAGGCCGCCATTGATTTGGTGAAGGATGATATCCTTTCGGGCAAGACCAAGTTGCTCTATGTGGCACCTGAGTCCTTGACCAAGGAAGAGTATGTGGATTTCCTGAAGTCGGTCAAGATCAGTTTCTATGCCATCGATGAGGCTCATTGTATCTCGGAATGGGGCCATGATTTCCGGCCTGAGTATCGCCGCATACGTCCTATTGTGAACGAAATCGGGAAGGCACCAGTCATTGCTCTCACTGCTACCGCTACCGACAAGGTGCGGACGGATATCAAGAAAAGTCTCGGTATATTGGATGCACAGGAGTTCAAGAGTTCGTTCAACCGTCCTAATCTGTATTATGAAGTAAGGCAGAAGCCAGGCAGCGATGATGCCACCAATGCCCAGATAGTGAAGTTTATCCGCCAAAATCCTGGAAAGAGCGGTATTATCTACTGTCTTTCGCGCAAAAAGGTGGAGGAACTGGCAGCCGTGCTCTGTACCAATGATATCAAGGCGGCACCCTATCATGCCGGTTTGGATTCGGCAACCCGCAACAAGACACAGGATGACTTCCTGCAGGAAGATATTGATGTCATCGTGGCTACTATAGCCTTTGGCATGGGAATTGACAAACCCGATGTGCGTTTTGTGATCCATTATGATATCCCCAAGAGTTTGGAAGGCTACTATCAGGAGACAGGACGCGCCGGACGCGATGGCGGAGAAGGTAAGTGTATTGCTTTCTACCGCTATAAAGACTTGAAGAAACTCGAGAAATTTATGGAGGGCAAGCCTGTGGCCGAACAGGATATCGGGCGCCAGTTGCTGGCAGAGACGGCAGCCTACGCGGAATCTTCCGTGTGCCGTCGCAAGATGTTGCTCCATTATTTTGGTGAGGATTATCCACAGGAGAATTGCGGCAACTGTGACAATTGTCTGCATCCCAAGACTAAGCAAGAGGCTAAGGATGCACTTGTCATCGTGCTTACGGCAGTTCAGAAACTGAAAGAGGATTTCCGTACAGACTACGTGATTGACTTTGTGACGGGTCGTGCCACGGATGATATCGTAGCGCATAAACATGACCAGTTGGAGGAGTTCGGCTCAGGTGAGGATATGGATGGGAAGATATGGAATCCCGTTATCCGCCAAGCTTTGATTGCCGGGTATATGAAGAAAGACGTGGAGAATTATGGCTTGCTGAAGCTGACGTCAGCAGGCAAGAAGTTCCTGAAGTCTCCGGAGTCGTTTATGATCGTGCTCGATAATGAGTTTAGTGATGACGATGACGAAGAAATGGTAGAAGGACAGGGCGGCGCTCTTGATCCTACGCTTTTTGCTATGCTGAAAGACCTTAGGAAAAAAGTAGCCAAGCAGAAAGGTGTTCCTGCATACGCAGTGTTCCAGGAAGGCTCGCTGGAGCAGATGGCCACGGTCTATCCTGTTACTCTCGAAGAACTACAGCAGGTTCAGGGTGTAGGTGCCGGCAAGGCCCGCAAGTTTGGAAAAGAATTTGTGGAGCTCATCAAACGCCATTGTGAGGAGAATGAAATTGAGCGTCCAGAGGATCTGCGCGTCCGTACAGTAGCTAAGAAGTCGGCCGTAAAGGTGAAGATAATCCAAAGCATCGACAGGCAGGTGGCTCTCGATGATATTGCCAATGCCCAGGGCTTGGAATTCGAGGAACTGCTCGACGAGGTGGAGGCCATTGTCTATAGTGGTACAAAGCTCAATATCGACTATTTCCTGGAGGAAGTGATGGACGACGATCATGTTGACGACATCTACGACTATTTCTCGGAGAGTGAGACGGACGACCTTGATACGGCCATGGATGAACTTGGCGATGACTATTCGGAAGACGAAGTAAGGCTGGTTCGTATCAAGTTCCTGTCGGAAGTGGCTAACTAAAACCACCTGTATTTGAATAGATGAACCGGTCATTTCTTCTGGAAGTGACCGGCTCGTTTCTTTGGCAAGTCCAGGTTTGCCTATGAGCATGTATGGCCTCTACTGCGCCTTTCCGCGTTAAATAGAATTAATCGCAACGATAAAAAGGTGAAAGGTTTGCTCATGTGGCGGAAATTGTGTATCTTTGCACGCAATAAATTTTAAAGTACACTATGGCATCATTTGTTGCAGACAGAATTGTGATGGACGGTCTCACATTTGACGACGTCCTTTTGATTCCCGCTTATTCAGAGGTACTGCCCCGTGAGGTAGAGTTGAAAACCAAGTTCTCTCGTAACATCGAGTTGAACATACCGTTTGTGACGGCAGCTATGGACACCGTCACCGAGTCGGCTATGGCTATTGCCATTGCCCGTGAAGGAGGTATTGGCGTGATTCACAAGAACATGTCTATTGAGGCTCAGGCCCGTGAAGTGGCTATTGTGAAGCGCGCTGAGAATGGAATGATCTATGACCCCGTGACGATTCAGAAAGGCCGCACCGTTCAGGATGCCCTGATGATGATGTCGGAATATCATATCGGTGGTATCCCCGTGGTTGACGGAGAGGGGCATCTGGTTGGTATCGTGACCAATCGTGACCTGCGTTTTGAGCGCCGCTTGGATAAGAAGATTGATGAGGTGATGACCACTGAGAACTTGGTGACCACTCATCAGCAGACCGATCTTGATGCAGCTGCAGATATCCTGCAGGCTAATAAGATTGAGAAACTTCCCGTAGTAGATAAGGACAACAAACTGGTTGGCCTGATCACCTATAAGGATATCACGAAGGCCAAGAATAAGCCGATGGCATGTAAGGACGAAAAAGGCCGTTTGCGTGTGGCAGCTGGTGTGGGAGTTACGGCTGACACTTTCGACCGTATCCAGGCATTGGTGAATGCAGGCGTGGATGCTATCGTGATAGATACGGCTCATGGCCATTCTAAAAGTGTGATTGAGAAAGTTCACGAGGCCAAGAAAGCCTTCCCTGATATTGAGATGGTGGTAGGTAACGTTGCTACTGGTGAAGCTGCCAAGATGCTTGCCGACAATGGTGCTGACGCTATTAAGGTGGGTATCGGTCCGGGTAGTATCTGTACCACTCGTGTCGTAGCTGGTGTAGGTGTTCCTCAGTTGAGTGCTGTCTATGACGTGGCATGTGCCCTGAAAGGAACGGGTATTCCCCTTATCGCCGATGGCGGTCTGCGTTATAGCGGCGATATTGTGAAGGCTTTGGCTGCCGGAGGCTATTCTGTGATGATTGGTTCTTTGGTTGCCGGTACGGAGGAAAGTCCTGGCGACACCATCATTTTCAATGGCCGTAAGTTTAAGAGCTACCGCGGCATGGGCTCATTGGAGGCTATGGAGCACGGCTCGAGCGACCGCTATTTCCAGGGCGGTGTGAAAGATGTGAAGAAGTTGGTACCCGAGGGTATTGCAGGTCGTGTGCCTTACAAGGGAACCTTGCAGGAGGTAATCTATCAGATGACCGGTGGTCTGCGCTCTGGTATGGGCTATTGCGGTGCTGCCACGATTGAGGACTTGCATCATGCGAAGTTCACACGTATCACCAATGCAGGTATCTTGGAGAGTCATCCCCACGATATCTCCATTACTAGCGAGGCTCCTAACTATTCGCGTCCTAACGAATAAGAAATCAAAAAGGAATCAAGATATTTTGTAAAATGAGGGCTTTTCATAAGAAATCAATAGCAGTGATATCCATGCTCCTTTGCGGGGGCATGGCTTTCGCACAGACAGACGACCCTGTGATTATGACAGTTGCAGGCCATCCGGTGCAGCGTTCAGAGTTTGAATATTCTTATAATAAGAACAATGCCGAGGGAGTGATTGACAAGAAGACCGTAGATGAATATGTGGATCTTTTTATCAATTACAAATTGAAGGTTCAGGCTGCGTTGGATGCCAAACTTGATACGATGAAGTCGTACCAGCGGGAATTCCGCACTTACCGCGACCAGCAGATCACTCCTTCTTTTGTGACTGATGAGGCTATTGAGAAAGAAGCCCTGCAGGTGTATCAGAATACGAAGGATGCTATCGGACCGCGCGGCCTGATTATGCCGGCACATATCCTGGTGCTTCTCAATCAGAAGGCTACTGATGCGGAACAGAAAGCAGCCAAGATGCGTATTGATTCGGTCTATCAGGCATTGAAGAAGGGTGCCGATTTTGCAGATTTAGCCAAGAAAGTGTCGCAAGATCCTGGGTCGGCCCAGAAGGGTGGCGTACTCCCATGGATTGGTCCCAACCAAACTTTGAAGGAGTTTGAGGATGCTGCCTATGCCTTGAAGGTAGGCGAGATGTCACAGCCTGTGCTGAGCCCGGCTGGCTGGCATATTATTCTGATGAAGGATCGTAAACAGTTAGAGCCGTATGATTCCCTTCGTTCTGATATTCTTAAATTTTTGGAATCCCGGAATGTGCGCGAGCGTTTGGCAGAGCAGGTAGTAGATTCTGTGGCTAAGCAGCGCAATATCTCCCGTGAGCAGTTGCTCGATGAGCGTTCGGCAGAGCTCCAGGCTAAGGATGTGGAGCTTGACAATCTGGTTCGTGAGTATCACGATGGCTTGCTGTTGTATGAGATTTCCAACCGTGAAGTCTGGGAAAAGGCTGCCAAGGACGAGGCCGGATTGGCTAACTATTTCAGTAAGAACAAGAAAAAGTATAAGTGGGATGCTCCCCGCTATAAGGGTATGGTCTATCATGTGAAGGACGAGGCTGACGTGAAGGCTGTGAAGAAGAGCGTGAAAGGACTCGAATTCAGTAAATGGGCCGATAAACTCCGTAAGACGTTCAATAATGATTCCATTATCCGCATTCGTGTGGAGAAGGGCATTTTCAAGAAAGGCGACAACGCCTTTATAGACAAGATGGTGTTTAAGGTGAACAAACCTGTGACACCCGTCAAGGATTACCCCATCGATGCAGTCTATGGTAAATTGCTGAAGAAAGGCCCTGAGGAGTATGAGGATGTGAAAGGACTCGTCACTGCCGATTATCAGGAAGAACTGGAGAAAGCCTGGGTGGCTACGCTTCGAAAGAAGTACCCGGTACAGGTTAATCAAGAGGTGGTGAAAACTGTCAATAAGCACTAGTCGGACTACGATTTTGAATATGAAAAGAAAGACGATATTGACTGTTGCATTTGCTGCGATGCTGGCTTTGGGCATCAGTGCCCGCGGCTCTGTGATGCGTATGGTGCAACAGAACGACTTACAGGCAAACGACTCAACAGTCAAGGTGCAAGAAGAGGTTCTCAATGAGGCCAGCATCGTGGACGAAGTCATTTGGGTGGTGGGTGATGAGCCTATCCTTAAGAGTGATGTGGAGGCGATGCGTCTGCAGGCAGAGGTTGAGGGCGTTCATTTCCAAGGAAATCCTGATTGTACGATTCCTGAGCAGATCGCCGTTCAGAAGCTTTATCTCCATCAGGCCGCCATCGACTCTATTGAGGTGACGGAGGCTGAAATCAACCAGAATGTAGAGCAGCAGATTAACTACTGGCTGCAGATGGTGGGTGGAAGCAAGGAGAAGTTGGAAGAGTATCGTAAGCAGAGCATCGCCCAGATGCGCAGCTCTATGCACGATGATTTCCGTGACCGTCAGCTTATCCAAAAGATGCAGGAAAAGCTCGTGGAAGGTATTAAGGTGAGTCCTGCTGATGTTCGTATGTATTTCAAGGATCTTCCTGAAGACAGTATTCCCTTCGTTCCTACAGAAGTGGAGGTGCAAATCGTGAGCATCACCCCTCGTATAGAGCAAGATGAGATCAACCGCGTGAAGAATGAACTCCGCGACTATACCGACCGTGTGAATAGGGGAGAGACCACTTTTGCCACGCTGGCACGTCTTTATTCTGAAGATCCGGGAACAGCCCGTCAGGGTGGAGAACTCGATTATACCGGAAGGGGTATGCTTGATCCGGCTTTTGCTAATGTGGCTTTCAATCTGACCGATCCCAAGAAAATCTCTAAGATTGTGGAGACAGAGTTTGGTTTCCATATCATCCAGCTTATTGATAAGCGCGGTGACAAAATCAAGTGTCGTCATATTCTGCTGAAACCTCGTGTTTCATCGGATGCTATGGAAAAAGCGCAGCACCGGTTGGATTCCATCGCTACAGATATCCGTGCGGGGAAATTCTCTTTTGATGAGGCTGCAACTTTTATCTCTGACGATAAAGATACCCGCAGTAGTAAGGGATTGATGGCAAATACCTCAGAAGCTGGCCGTACCAGTAAGTTCCGTATGCAGGATCTTCCAACAGAGATCGCACGTGTGGTGGATACGTTGAAGGTCGGACAAGTGTCTGATGCTTTCCAGATGATTAATTCTAAGGGAAAGACCGTCACGTCCATTGTGAAACTGAAGAGCAGGGTGGATGGCCATCGTGCTACCATTACGGAAGACTTCCAGGCGATGAAGAATGTGGTTCTTCTCAAACGTCGTCAGGAATATCTGAAAGATTGGGTAAAGAATAAGCTGAAGACCATCTATGTGCGGATGAATGACCGTTACAAGGATTGTCAGTTTGAATACGAAGGCTGGATCAAATGACCTGTCAGAAAAGAACATACCGGCATACAGGCGGGCATAGAATGGCTTTAGGGCTGCTTCTATGCCTGTTTGGCCTATGCCTGGTTGTCGGCTCTCAGGCTGCCCGTAAGAGAAAGGCTCCCCGTAAAAAGGTTGACGAACGTGTCTATCTGAATCATGCAGACCGTCTTTCTTACGATCGCTATGGACGGCAACCTGATGCCCAGATTTTGAACGGCCATGTCAGTTTCCGTCATAAAGGAGCCACGCTGACCTGCGACAGTGCCTATTTCTTCGAGGCCAACAATTCCTTTGAGGCTTTTGGCCATGTGAGACTCCGCCAGGGTGATACGTTGACCCTCTTGAGCGACTATGCTTTCTATGATGGAAATGAACAGATGGCACGTGCCCGCCGCAATGTGATTCTTACACATCGCGGAACCAAACTCTATACCGATTCTTTGGATTATGACCGTCTTTACAACCTTGGTTACTTTTTCGAAGGTGGTAAGATGGTGGATAATAAGAATGTGCTGACCAGTGACTGGGGAGAGTATGACACGGAAAGCCGGGAGGCCGTATTCAACTATGACGTGAAACTGAAGAACCCCAAGTTCTATCTTGAAACCGACACCTTGTATTATGACGTACGCACGCGCGAGGCCCATGTCGTGGGACCTTCTACCATAACGTCAGGAAAGAGCGTGGTGAAGACGAAGGAGGGCTATTATGATACCAATAAAGACAAGGCCCGCTTGTTCGGCCGAAGCGTTTTGGTTGATGACCAGAAGGAAATTGTAGGCGATAGTCTTTTCCGCGATGAGAACAAAGGCACGGCAGAAGGTTTTGGCAATGTCATCTATAAGGACAAGGAAAATAAGAACGAGTTGCATAGCAACTATTTCTGGTATGACGAAAAGGCTGGCTATGCCTATGCCACGGACCATGCCATGATTGTGGATTATTCGCAGAAGGATACGCTTTTTATGCATGGTGACACGTTGAAGATGGTGTCACATGATATGAATACGGATTCTGTGTGGCGTGAGTTGCATTGCTATTATAAAGTGAGAATGTATCGCAAGGATATCCAGGCCGTATGCGATTCTCTGGTCTATAATTCGAAGGATTCTATTATGACTATGTATAAGGATCCTATAGCATGGAATGTGAACCGTCAATTGCTAGGTGAAGTTATTGAGGTGTTCATGAAGGATTCTACCGTGGAACACGCCCATATCAACGGCCAGGCACTTTCTGTTGAGAAAGTAGATGAAAAAGACCACTTTAATCAGGTTTCTTCCAAAGACATGTATGCTTATTTCATCAATGGTGACATCTATGAGAGTGATGCCATCGGCAATGTTCAGACCGTCTATTATCCCATCGATGAAAAAGACAGTACGTATCAGGGCCTTAATTATCTGGAGACCGACACAATGCGTATGTATCTACAGCAACGCAAGTTGCAGCGGATAAAGACAAACAAGGCTTCGGGAACTACTTATCCTATGACTCAGATCCCGCCCGAAAAGTATCATTTGCCTCAGTTTGCTTGGTTCGATTATGTCCGCCCTCTTGACAAGAATGACATCTTTGAGTGGCGCGGAAAGAAGAGCGGAACGGAACTTAAAACAATCAAGCGGAAAGAAGCCCCGCTACAAACATTAAAGCCGAAAGAACAGGAAGTCCCCAAAGACCAAGAGAATTCAGAGAAAAATGAGTGACATCATACAGGTATTACCCGATAGCGTCGCCAACCAGATTGCCGCAGGTGAGGTGATTCAGCGTCCGGCCAGTGTCATTAAGGAACTGGTCGAGAATGCAGTGGATGCTGAGGCCGATACCATCAACGTCATCGTCATTGATGCCGGACGCACCTCTATTCAGGTCATCGACAACGGAAAGGGAATGTCCGAAACTGATGCGCGCCTTTCTTTTGAGCGTCATGCCACTTCCAAGATACGCAAGGCTGATGACCTTTTCGCCCTCCATACCATGGGATTCCGTGGCGAGGCTTTGGCTTCCATTGCAGCTGTGGCTCAGGTCACGTTGAAAACCCGTATGGCAGCCGACGAAATAGGTTCCCAGATCAATATCTCGGGCGGCAAGGTCACGTCCCAAAGCCCGGTGTCTTGTCCGGTAGGCAGCAATTTCTCCGTGGAAAATCTGTTCTACAATGTACCGGCGCGCAGGAAATTCCTGAAGTCGAATGCTACGGAACTCAACAATATCCTCCAGGCTTTCGAGCGTATCGTCCTCGTGAATCCTCAGATTCATTTCACGCTTCACAGCAATGGGGTGGAGGTTTTCAATCTCCGTGCAGGTAATCTCCGCCAGCGTATCGTTGATGTTTTTGGTAAGCGCTTTAACCAAGACATCCTTCCTGTAGGGGTAGAGACGACGGTTTGTAAGATCACTGGGTTCGTAGGTAAGCCGGAATCCTCCAAGAAAAAGGGGGCACACCAGTATTTCTTCGCGAATGGCCGCTACATGAAGCATCCTTATTTCCATAAAGCGGTACAAGGCGCTTTTGAACGTCTGGTCCCGGTGGGCGAGCAAGTTCCTTATTTTATCTATCTGGAAGTAAAGCCTGAGAATATAGACGTGAACATCCATCCTACCAAGACAGAGATAAAATTCGAGGACGAACAGACCATCTGGCAGATACTGACGGCGGCCGTCAAGGAGGCCATCGGTAAGTTCAACGATGTTCCTTCCATAGAATTCGATACGCAGGGGAAGCCGGATATCCCTGTATTTAATCCCGGGATGCCTGATGTGGCGGCACCCAAGATTGATTATGATCCGGCATATAATCCTTTCAAATCTAATTCCCGCCCTTCTTCCAATAAAAGAACGGTGCCCGCCGACTGGACCGAATTATATGCCGGTGTGCAGCATACCCACGAGGAGCAGAACTTGTTTGAAACTCCCGATGATTCTGATGACGTTCTTATGTCGTCTGCATCTATTATAGAAGATAAGTCGCCAGTTCATTATCAGTATAAAGGGCAGTATGTCATGACGGCTGTCAAGTCGGGCCTGATGATCATTGACCAGCATCGCGCGCACGTACGTATATTATATGAGGAGTATCTCAGGCAAATGGAACACAGGGAGGGATGTTCCCAGAAGCTCTTGTTTCCTGAGATCGTAGAGCTTTCTGCGTCCGATGCTGTGACTTTGGAGAGTGTCCTGCCCGAGATGGAGCGTTTGGGCTTCGACCTGTCAAATCTTGGGAATGGCAGTTTTGCCGTCAATGGCATCCCTTCCGACTTGGAGGGTGTTAATATGGATGTTCTCTTGCATCAGGTGGTGGCTTCAGCAGAAGAGTCTTCCTCGAAAGTCGGGATCGATATCTATCAGTCGTTGGCACTCTGTCTGGCTCAGCATGCAGCCATTCCTTACGGCCAAATTCTGGGAAATGAAGAGATGGAGAATCTCGTCAATACCCTTTTTGGGTGTTCCAACGTCAATTATACACCTGATGGCAAAATCATCATTTGCATCCTCAAGCAACAGGAAATTGACCAGCTAATGGGGTAAAAATGCCCATTTTTATGATTTATGTTAAGAATTTTTTGTTTTTTTGTGCATTTTCTTTAGAAAAATTAGGTTGGTTTCAAAAATTTGTATTATCTTTGTGCCGAAATTTCGAAGTTTGTAGAATCAAATAGATAATTAATTATTGATTGTTAAATTATAAAAGTTATGAGAAAATTTTTAATCGTTCTGGCTCTGGCCAGCGTTTCACTGACAGGTATGGCTCAGGAAGAGCCCACTCTGAAGTACAGTGTAGCCACTAATTCTTTCTGGAGCAACTGGTTCATCCAGGGAAACTTTGCTTACAGCGCATTCTACTCTAACGAAGAGAAGCATGAAGGCTTTTCTAAGAGTCCTCTGAAGGATTTCCGTCGTGGTCTTGGTTTCTCTGTAGCTATCGGTAAGTGGTTCACTCCCGGTATCGGTCTCCGCACCAAGTTCAATGCTATGGACGGTAAGAGTGTTATCACCACTAACGCTGACGCTAACAAGATTAAGTACTGGAATCTGCAGGAGCAGGCTCTGCTCAACCTGAGCAACCTTCTTTGCGGTTACAACCCCACTCGTGTTTGGAACTTCATTCCTTACTTCGGTGTTGGTGTAGCTCGTAACTGCTCTTACAACACTTATGAGCTCGTAGGTAGTGCTGGTATCCTGAATACCTTCCGCGTGTCTAAGCGCGTTGCTATCAACCTCGACCTCGGTTACAACCTCTGCGGTGATGATTTCGAAGGTATGGAGTATGCTTGGGGTCGTAACCTCGATGCCGCTCACGATCGTTGGTTCACTGCTGAAGTTGGTCTGACCCTCAACCTGGGTAAGGCTACTTGGAACAAGGTACCCGATGTTGACGCTATCAAGGCCCTCTCTCAGAGCCAGATCGACGCTCTCAAGGCTCAGCTTGCTGACGCTAACGCAGAGAACGATCGTCTGAAGAACCTCCTGGCTAACCAGCCCAAGCAGGTTGAAGTTCCTCAGTCTGTGAAGGAGTTCATCACTACTCCCGTATCTGTATTCTTCAACCTCGACAAGACCGAGATTGCTGAGCTGAAGGACCTCGTAAACGTACAGGCTCTTGCTAAGTACGCTATCGAGAACAACAACAACCTCCTCGTAACAGGTTATGCTGACAGCGCAACTGGTAGCGCTCCTCACAACCAGGTTCTGTCTGAGAAGCGTGCAAAGCGCGTTGCTGACGAACTCGTGAAGATGGGCGTTTCTGAGGGTAAGATTTCTCAGGAGGCTAAGGGTGGTGTTGACATCCTGTCACCGATCTCTTACAACCGTCGTGCAACTGTTCAGATTGTTGACTAATATTCGATTATTATTCGCAATAAGAATATTTTAATACAAAAAAATCCGCATTTCGTTATGAGATGCGGATTTTTTTTGTACCTTTGTCAGCAGATCAAACCTCTAATTTGATTTACTGTATGATTTGGAATCAGAACATTGAATGTATGGATCGCGAGCAACTTCGCGAAATTCAGAGTATCCGCCTTCGCAAGATGGCCGATTATGTCTATCACAACTCACCCTTCTACCGCCGTAAGTTTCAGGAAATGGGGCTTGAGCCGGGCGACATCAAGGACATTGACGATGTGGTGAAACTGCCGTTTACCAATAAGTTGGACCTGCGCGACAACTATCCTTTCGGACTGGCTGCCGTTCCGATGAGCCAGATTGTCCGCATCCACGCTTCTTCCGGAACGACTGGTAAGCCTGTCGTCGTGCTTTACACGCGCAAGGACCTGGCCATGTGGACGGAGAGCATCTCCCGCGCTTTCACGGCCTATGGTGCTACGAAGGATGATATTTTCCAGATATCTTATGGCTATGGCTTGTTTACCGGTGGTCTGGGTGCCCACGACGGTGCTACGAATATTGGTGCCAGTGTGATTCCGATGTCTTCTGGTAACACGCAGAAGCAGATTACCCTGATGCACGACTTTGGTGCCTCAGTACTTTGCTGTACGCCTTCTTATGCTATGTTCTTGGGTGAAGCCCTGCAGGAGTCTGAATGGCCCCGCGAGGAATTCAAGTTGAAGATTGGAGCCTTCGGTGCCGAGCCATGGACCGAGGAGATGCGCGGAAAACTCGAATCCACACTGGGTATCAAGGCCTATGATATCTATGGCTTGAGCGAGATTGCCGGTCCGGGCGTAGGATACGAGTGTGAATGCCAGTGTGGCACGCACTTGAGTGAGGATTATTTCTATCCCGAAATTCTGGATCCCAACACGGGCGAGCAGTTGCCGGAAGGCACTTTGGGCGAACTGACGTTTACCCATCTCACCAAGGAAGGCATGCCCCTGCTCCGCTATCGCACCCACGACCTTACCGCCCTGCATTACGAAAAGTGCTCCTGCGGACGCACGTTGGTTCGTATGGACCGTATCCTGGGCCGTTGCGATGATATGCTGATTATCCGTGGCGTCAATGTATTCCCCTCTCAGATTGAAGCCGTTATCCTGTCTCTGCCTGAGTATGAGCCTCACTTCCTGCTGACGGTTGACCGTGTGAACAATACCGATACCTCTGAGCTTCAGGTGGAAGTGAAGGAAGAGTTCTACAGCGATGAAATGTCAGTCCTGGTGGGTCTCCAGAAGAAGTTGGAGGCAGAACTCCGCAGCGTGATCGGCCTGGGCTTCAAGGTGCGTCTCTGCGAGCCTAAGAGTATAGAGCGCAGCACGGGCAAGGCCCGCCGCGTGATTGACAAGCGACAGTTTAAATAGTTCCTAAAATTCTAAAATATGAAAGCAAAACAATTATCTGTGTTCCTTGAGAACAAGGGTGGGCGTCTGATGGAAGTCACCGCCGAACTGGGAAAGGCCGGTATAAACCTGTCGGCAATGAGTATTGCGGACAATAGCGACTTCGGTATCCTCCGCTGTATCGTTTCCGAGCCTGAAAGGGCTTACGATGTGCTGAAGGCCGCCGGATTTGCCGTGAAGCTGACCGATGTCATCGCCCTGAATTGCCCCAACACCAGCGGCGCCTTGGCCGTTGTGCTCCAGTATCTGTCTGAAGCAGGCGTGTTCATTGAGTACCTGTATTCGTTTGCAGCCGGTAATGTGGCCCATATCGTCATCCGTCCTACTGACTTGGATGCCTGTGAGAAGATTCTGGAGGCTAAGAAGGTGGATCTCATTGCTGCCAACGATCTCTACAAACTCTGATTTCAATAGCCTTTGGGAAGTAGGGAATCGGGTGGTTGCATCTCCCGATTAACCGAAAAAATGAAAAAAGTGATGCAAAAGTTTGGCGGTTTCAAAAAAACTCCGTACCTTTGCATCGCTTTTCAAAACAACGGGCGTTTAGCTCAGCTGGTTTAGAGCATCTGCCTTACAAGCAGAGGGTCGGCGGTTCGAATCCGTCAACGCCCACCAGCTTCCCTGCATCTAAATAGTTGCGGGGATTTTTGTTTTATTAAGGGAATTATTTATGGAGTCTCAAAAAAACTTTGTAATTTTGCCGGACATTAAGAGAATAATAGACACAAGTTATACGTATTAGTTGATATTTCAGTGATATGAATTTGGATTTACTGACCGCCATCTCGCCTGTCGATGGCCGCTATAGAGGCAAGACTGAGAAGTTAGCCGATTATTTTTCCGAATATGCACTCATCCGTTATCGCGTTCGGGTAGAGATAGAATATTTCATAACCCTTTGTGAACTCCCCCTGCCGCAGCTCCAGTCGTTTGACCAGAGCCTGTTCGGACGTCTGCGTGATATCTATCGCAACTTCTCTGAGCAGGATGCCCAGCGCGTGAAGGATATCGAGAAGATTACCAACCACGACGTGAAGGCCGTGGAATATTTCATCAAGGAGCAATTTGCCAAGATCGATGAGGAACGGGCTGCCAACAACCAACACCCGTCACCCATCACCCAATACCAGGAATTCATCCATTTCGGACTCACCTCCCAGGACATTAACAACACCAGCGTGCCCCTTTCCGTGAAGGAGGCTTTGGCCGATGTGTTCATCCCGCAGGTGAAGGAGTTGATTCAGCAACTCTCCGACTATGCGGAAGAGTGGAAGGATGTGCCGATGCTGGCCAAGACTCACGGACAGCCTGCTTCCCCCACACGCTTGGGCAAGGAAGTCATGGTCTTCGTCTATCGTCTGCAGCAGCAGTTGGAGTCTTTGGAAATGGTTCCCATGACGGCCAAGTTCGGTGGGGCTACGGGTAACTTCAATGCCCATCGTGTGGCCTATCCTACGATTGATTGGAAGACCTTCGGCAACCGCTTCGTCAGCGAGAAGTTGGGGCTGCAGCGTGAGCAATACACCACGCAGATTAGCAACTACGACCAGATGGGTGCCGTCTTCGATGCCATCCGTCGTATCAATACCATTATCATCGACCTCGACCGCGATTTCTGGATGTATATCTCCATGGAGTATTTCAAGCAGAAAATCAAGGCCGGCGAGGTGGGTTCCAGTGCCATGCCTCATAAGGTCAATCCTATCGACTATGAGAATTCGGAGGGCAATCTCGGCATAGCCAATGCCATTCTGCAGTTCCTGGCACAGAAACTGCCCATCAGCCGCCTGCAGCGCGACCTGACCGATTCTACCGTGCTCCGCAATATCGGTGTGCCTCTCGGCCATAGCGTGATTGCCATTCAGAGCACGCTGAAGGGATTGCGCAAGCTCATTCTCAACGAAGAGAAGCTTCACGAGGATCTTGAGAACACGTGGGCAGTCGTCGCCGAGGCTATCCAGACCATCCTGCGCCGCGAGGCCTATCCCCATCCCTATGAGGCATTGAAGGCACTCACCCGCACCAATAAGCACATGACCGAGGAGACCATCCACGAGTTCATCCAGCAGTTGGAAGTCAGCGACAGCGTGAAGGCCGAACTCATGGCCATCACTCCCAGCAACTACACAGGCATATAAAGCCATGCACTGGTGTTTTGCGACTCTGTCGCAAATTCAAAGAAGATAAAAATCCTTGACCTAAGGGATTAGGTCCATTTAGAGTTTTATATATTAGTATCAATTATTTAAAAGTTACAAAAATGTCAGAAGATTTAGAGAAAAAGACCGATGGAATGTCTGCAGAGCAGAACAACGAGAATGGCCGTGAAGGTTACCGCTCGTCTTATTCCAACTATCGACCACAGCAGGGACGCTCTCCACGTCCTCGTATTCACACTCAGCGTCCTTACACGCCCAGACCTAACAGCAATGAAGGTGAAGGCGGTTTCCGCCCCGAAGGTTTTGGCGCTAATCTCCAGTCGGAGGCTCCGCAGCAGCGTGGCTATCAGCCCCGCGGCGGCTATCAGCCTCGCCAGCAGGGAGGTTACCAGCCCCGCCAGCAGGGTGGCTATCGTCCTAACTATAATAATAATGAGGAGGGTGGCTATCAGCCTCGTCAGCAGGGCGGCTATCGTCCCCGCTATAATAATGAAGGTGAACAGCAGGGCGGCTATCAGCCTCGCGGCGGTTATCAGCAGCGTGGAGGCTATGGCCAGCAGCAGCGTGGTGGCTACAATCGGCAGCAGCCTCGCGGTTATGGCCAGCAGCAGCGTGGCGGTTATCAGCAGCGCGGTGGCTACGGTCAGCAGCCTCGTGGTGGCTATCAGCAGCGCGGCGGTTATCAGCAGCGTGGCGGTTATGGCCAGCAGCAGCGCGGCGGCTATGATCCCAATGCCAAGTATTCTTTGAAGAAACGCATAGAATATAAGGAGGAGAACTTCGATCCCAACGAGCCCGTTCGTCTGAACAAGTTCCTCGCCAATGCCGGCGTTTGCAGCCGTCGTGAGGCCGATGAGTTCATCCAGGCAGGCGTAGTGAAGGTCAATGGGGAAGTGGTTACCGAGCTCGGCACCAAGGTGCTCCGCACCGATGAGGTGATGTTCCATGACCAGCCCGTCACTTTGGAGAAGAAAGTGTATGTGCTGCTCAACAAACCCAAGGACTATGTCACCACCAGCGACGATCCTCAGCAGCGCAAGACCGTGATGGATCTCGTGAAGAATGTTTGCCCTGAGCGTATCTATCCCGTAGGCCGTCTCGACCGCAACACCACGGGTGTGCTCCTGCTCACCAACGACGGTGACCTGGCTTCCAAGCTCACGCATCCTAAGTTCCTCAAGAAGAAGGTTTATCACGTCTATCTCGACAAGAACGTTTCCGCTGCCGATATGCAGCAGATTGCTGAAGGTATCGAGCTGGAGGATGGTGAGGTGCATGCCGATGCCATCGAATATGCTAAGGAAGACGACAAGTCGCAGGTAGGCATTGAGATCCATTCTGGTAAGAACCGCATCGTGCGCCGTATTTTCGAGAGCCTTGGCTATCGTGTCATTAAGCTCGACCGCGTGCAGTTTGCCGGTCTCACCAAGAAGAATCTCCGTCGCGGCGATTGGCGCTTCCTCACCGAGAAGGAAGTTGACATGCTCCGCATGGGTGCCTTCGAATAAAAAGACTAGAATTTCTAGCCCCCTAGAATCCCTAGAATATCTAGAATAACTAGGACTTCTAGAACATCTAGAAAAAAGAATAAAAAGAAAAATGGAAAGAACAAAAGTCATTGATGTCCTCCGTGACACAGAATATGGCAAGAAAGTCTGCGTGAAGGGCTGGGTGCGTACGCACCGCAGCTCTAAGGCAGTCGATTTCATTGCCCTCAACGATGGCTCTACCATCAAGAACGTGCAGGTGGTCGTTGACCCCGCCGCTATAGGAGAAGAGAAACTCAAGCTCATCACGACCGGTTCCTGTATCTGTGTCGTCGGTACGCTCGTCGAAAGTCCCGCTCAGGGACAGGCCAGCGAGATTCAGTGCGAAAGCATTGAAATCTATGGCACCTGCGGAGCCGACTATCCCATGCAGAAGAAGGGACAGAGCTTCGAGTACATGCGCCAGTATGCCCATCTGCGCCTGCGCACCAACACCTTCGGAGCCGTGATGCGCATCCGCCACAATATGGCGATGGCTATCCACACCTATTTCCATGAGCACGGATTCTTCTATTTCCACACACCGCTCATTACTGCCAGCGACTGTGAGGGAGCAGGCAATATGTTCCAGGTGACCACCAAGAACCTCTACGACCTGAAGAAAGACGAGGATGGGAAGATTATCTACGATGATGATTTCTTCGGTGAGCAGACTTCGCTGACCGTTTCCGGACAGCTTGAAGGCGAGCTGGGAGCCACGGCCCTGGGTGCTATCTACACCTTCGGACCCACTTTCCGTGCCGAGAACAGCAATACTCCCCGCCACCTGGCCGAGTTCTGGATGGTTGAGCCCGAAGTGGCCTTCCTTGATCAGCAGGGCCTGATGGATCTGGAGGAAGATTTCATCAAGTATTGCGTACGCTGGGCATTGGATAACTGCAAGGACGACTTGGAGTTCCTCAACAAGATGATCGACAAGGGCCTTATCGCCCGTCTGGAAGGCGTGCTGAAGGAGACCTTCGTCCGTCTGCCCTATACCGAAGGTATCAATATCCTGCAGGAAGCCATCAAGAACGGCAAGAAGTTTGAGTTCCCCTGCAACTGGGGCGACGACCTCGCTTCAGAGCATGAGCGCTATCTCGTGGAAGAACATTTCAAGAAGCCTGTCATCATGACCGACTATCCTGCCAGCATCAAGGCCTTCTATATGAAGCAGAACGAGGCTCAGGGCGAAGGCTCTGTGGGCTATCAGGGCTGCCCTGCTCCCGGACGTACCATGCAGGGCACCGACGTGCTCTTCCCCCAGATCGGTGAGATCATCGGCGGTAGCGTGCGTGAAGAGAGCTATGAGAAGCTGATGGCCGAGATCAACAGTCGTCAGATGGATACCAAGACCCTCTGGTGGTATCTTGATACCCGCAAGTACGGTTCATGTCCTCATGCCGGCTTCGGCCTTGGCTTTGAGCGCCTGATCCTCTTTGTCACCGGTATGCAGAACATCCGCGACGTGATTCCCTTCCCCCGTACCCCCAAGAACGCAGAATTCTAACTATAACCTTAAAGAATTCGCACAACAACAAACCCTTCACTGTAATCGGAACGCCCTGTTCCTTAACGCGTTACAGTGAAGGGTTTATAGACCCACCCCCAGCCCTCCCTTTTTGGGAGGAATCCGTTTCTAAAAGTTTGGTTTATTTTCATTCATTAAGTGTTTGTGTACACTCTTTGTAAGCAAAACATCATCTATTGTTTATAAATCTATTATCTATTGTTCTTAAGTCTATCATTTGTAGCTCTTAAATGTATCATTTATCACTCTTCGATCTATCATTTATTGCCCATCAATCTATCATCGAACGGAAGTCAAAGTATCATCCATTGCACTTCATCCGATGATACTTTTAAAGGCAATCTATCATCGAATGAAAGAATTAATCTAGAGAATTCAAGCCAACCAATAATAATCTCCCTCCCTAAACAGGGAAAGGCTACGGGTAGTCGCGTTAGCGGGAATGGGCAGGGGTGGGTCCTTTCTCCCTCCCTTCGGGAGGGGCAGGGGTGGGTTTAACCCTTCACCGTAAAGTTCTGTGTATTAACTCGTTTCTTTCATTGTTGAATAGTTTGATAGTTAGTCAATCTTTCTTAGTAAGCATCACACAGAGTGAATGGAGTACCCAGAGGGATAATTCTTAAAGGGAGGAAAAAAATAACGGCTGCAATTCCTTGGGAGGAACTGCAGCCGTTGCTATTTGCGGAATATTTGTTCTGTATTACTCAGCAATACAGATGGACACGCGGTTCAGGTCGTTCTCCTCGAACGGCTGTACCTTGTCGCCGTAAGAATCGTAGGTGATACGGTTCTCGGCAATGCCGTAGTCC
>OCVV011338086.1_pt1 | contig 34796 bp, 26 predicted proteins | sample 1539721 | NCBI WGS metagenome assembly OCVV01 (sample SAMN02144230, study PRJEB22623) | gut metagenome | biome: sheep rumen | host: Ovis aries | place: New Zealand | reverse complement strand
AACGCCAACTCCGGTTCGAACACGAACAAGGGCAACGGCGGCTCTAACTCCAACGCTGGCGGCGGCTCGAACACGAACAAGGGCAACGCCAACTCCGGCTCGAACACGAACAAGGGCAACAGCGGCTCTGCGTCGAACACCGGTAGCAGCTCCAACAAGGGCAACTCCGGCATCTCTGGCGCATGGCGCAACACCGTGATCGCTGCGGCGACGCGCATGGTCGGCGGCACGTACGTCTGGGGTGCCTGCAATCCTGGCTCGAGGACGTTCGACTGTTCAGGCCTCACGAGCTATGCATACAGCGTCGCCGGCATCAGCATCGGTCACAGCTCCGCGTCGCAGTCCTCGTTCTGCACGAAGCCAATCTCCCAGGCAGAGCCTGGCGACGTGGTCTGGCGTCCCGGTCACGTTGGCATCTACATTGGCGGAGGCGCCACGATCGAGGCGTTCTCGCCCAGCCAGGGCATCGGCTACGGCAGCGTGAGCAGCTTCTCCAGGTGCGGCTCTCCCGTGTAGGCGGTAAGTCAGCATACATGTGCTTATCTGAGAAGGGCGCGTCCAAGGGGACGTGCCCTTCTCTCGTATGTGCAGGGAATTACATGCCGGGAATCACGTTCGCGGGGGATAACCCGCCGTTCGCGGATGATGATGCGGACACATGTTCGTATATCAAGCGTTAGGGTATAGCTGAAACTACGCGAAAAGAGCGAGTTGACTGCAGCATTCAACGTCTGAGGAGGAAACATGGCGAACAGGTTCGTTCTCAATGGCATCTCTTATCACGGGTCGGGGGCCATCAAGGAGATTCCGGGTGAGCTTAAGCGGCGTGGCTTTGATCACGTTTTCGTGAGCTCCGACCCCGACCTCGTGAAGTTCGGCGTGACCTCTAAGGTGACGGACCTGTTGGACGAGGCTGGCATCAAGTGGGACCTCTACGACGAGGTTAAGCCAAACCCCACGATCAAGAACGTGCAGGATGGCGTGGAGGCATTCAAGAAGAGCGGTGCGAGCGCGATCGTGACCATCGGCGGCGGCTCCGCGATGGACACGGCGAAGGCCATCGGTATCATCGCCAACAACCCCGAGTTTGCGGATGTCAAGAGTCTTGAGGGCGTTGCGGACACGAAGAAGCACGCCGTCTTCACCATTGCGGTTCCGACCACGGCTGGCACGGCCGCTGAGGTAACCATCAACTACGTGATTACCGACCCGGAGAAGGAGCGCAAGTTCGTCTGCGTCGACACGAACGACATCCCCGACGTAGCAGTGGTCGACCCTGACATGATGGCATCCATGCCGGTTGGGCTTACCGCATCTACGGGTATGGACGCGCTCACGCACGCCATCGAGGGCTATACCACGAAGGGCGCGTGGGAGATGTCCGACATGTTCCACTACAAGGCCATCGAGATTATCAGCCACAACCTTCGTGACGCCGTTCAGGAGGCAAAGGACAAGAAGCCCGGTCACGGTCGCGAGCAGATGGCGCTTGGCCAGTACATCGCTGGCATGGGCTTCTCGAACGTCGGTCTCGGCATCGACCACTCCATGGCGCACACGCTGTCTGCGCACTACGATACGCCGCACGGCGTTGCCTGCGCCATGCTGCTGCCCATCTCGATGGAGTTCAACAAGCCGGTTGCCGCACACAAGCAAGCTGGCGTCGCGCGCGCCATGGGCGTGTACGAAGAGGGCATGACGGACGAGCAGGCTGCAGACGCAGCAATCGCTGCCGTCCGTAAGCTGGGCGAGGACGTCGGTATCCCCAAGACGTGCAAGGGTCTTGTTGAGGAGGATCTCGACCAGCTGGCGTCTGACGCTCTTGCCGACGCCTGCTATCCCGGCAACCCGCGCGAGGCTACTCCCGAGCAGGTGAAGGACATGTTCCGTCAGATCATGGCATAAGCTGTCGCGAAGTGAATCTTGCGGGGCGGCGCCCATGCGGGTGCCGCCCCGATGCTACCTCGAGAGATAAGGCTCTTCTCGTTCGCTCCACTACCATATCGATACAGTGCGTGGGGAGGTGCACGTGGCTGGAAACCTGATCGACTACGTAAAGTGGCGAGGTGATCTAGGCTTTACCGAGCGACCCTTCAACGACGTTGACGCTTTGGTGCTCGCGACGTTGAGCTACATCGACCTTGTCGGTTTTACTCCGAACGAGGCATCTGGCGGGACGGTCGAGGTGCGCGAGGCCTTGGGCGAGCTCATGGAGCGTTCGGGAGGCGATGTTGCGCCGTACGTGAGGTCACTTGCCACGATTGACGCGCGCTACATCGACGCAGTAGCCAAGAGCCGCCGCTTTGGACGCTTGCACATCGGTCGATACGTGGACGTGATGGACTACGACAACGCCGTTCAGTTTGCTGCCGTTGAGGTGATGCTTCCGCCGAATTCCGTAGAGGGTTGCGGCAAGGGCGTGCGCTTCGTGTCGTTTCGTGGCACCGACCTCACGATCGCCGGGTGGCGAGAGGACTTCATGCTGAGCTTCGAGGTGACGGGTGCCCAGAAGCTGGCGGCGGAGTATCTGGACAGGGCGTTGCGGGCTGCCGTTGCTGCGGGGGAGCCGCTTATGGCGGGCGGGCATTCAAAGGGCGGAAACCTCGCCTCATTCGCGGTGGCGTCTGCTGTGCCTTCGCTTGCGAAAAACGTGCTTCGCTGCTACAGCTTCGATGGACCTGGTTTGGACGAACGAGTTGTGGTGCATGACGCCCGTGACGTTATCGGAGGTAGGTTCGTACGCTATCAGCCCGCATATAGCGTCATAGGCCAACTGTTCGACCGTGCCGAGGAGCCAAGGGCGTACGTCGCGAGTACGGGCTCGGGAATGCTGCAGCATGACCCGCTCACGTGGCAGGTCTCGTCCTCTGACCTCATCTTGGCTGACGGGCTCGACCCAGACGCTGCCACGTTCGACGCCGCGCTTGATGAGTGGATGGAGCCCGTGGACATGGGGGAGCGTGAGCGATTCACGAACGAGTTCTTCGATATTCTGGGGGCCGGTGGCCCAAAGCTTACCGACGTGACGTCCCGAGAGGGGTTGCCAAAGGTGATGAGCGCGGCAAACGGTGCGAGCGAACAGACGAAACGCCTGGTGTGGAAGCTTGTGGAGTGCGTGGTTGCAAAGCAAGCGGCGAGGACGTCCGACGTCGTCCGCAAGGCGTACGAGGGGGTTGTCCAGAGCGCGCGCGATGCGGCGAGTGGCCTCGCTGTGTCGTTTCCTCGTCGCCAGCTGCATGCTGAATAAACGCTGCTGTAACACACGATACGCTTTATTGCGATAAAGTAGTTTGTACTTGACGGCTGTCGCGAGGAGCGCACATGACAGAGGAACAGGCGCAGAGGCTGCGCGAGGAGGAGGAACGGCTTTTCGCGGCATTCGGGTCGCTACGCGATGCGAATGAGGCGCGCGCCTTTCTCTTGGACGTGTGCAGCCCAAAGGAAATCGAGGACCTGGCACAGAGGCTTCAGGTGGCCACGCTGCTCTCTGACGGCTGTTCGTACGTGGACGTGTCGCGCAAGACCGGAGCGTCGTCCACGACCGTGAGTCGCGTCTCGAAGTGCCTGAACGGGGAAGTGGGTGGCTATCGCACCGTGCTGTCGCGCCTTGAGGACGGCGTCTAGGAGCGTGCGCTTGCGTCTGCGTGTCAGGCAGGTGTCCTACTTGTAGAGTTTTTACCGAACTTGCCTCCGTTCGTTCAGAATTACATAAGGTTTCGTGGCTCGTACCAGCATGAGTGTCTGCATGCAGCATGGCCACATCCTCTTAACGCAGCTCAATCGCAGCGGCTCCACGGCGCAAGCGCGCCGGAGCCTCAACGCTAGGTCCGCGACGGCCGCACGTCGTCGCATGACGCATGCCGCGAAGCGCGGCGAAAGGAGCCGGCACATGCCCAACATGATTGACATCGTGCATCTGAACAAGTACTTCGGTGACTTGCACGTGCTCAAGGACGTAAGCCTTTCCGTGCGCGAGGGCGAGAAGGTCGTGCTCATCGGGCCGTCAGGTTCCGGCAAGTCCACGCTGATCCGTTCGATCAACTGGCTTGAGGAGCCTTCGAGCGGAGAGGTTCGCATCAATGGCGAGCTCATGACCAAGAAGAACCACCTCGAGGTCACGCGCAAGTACACGTCCATGGTGTTCCAGCAGTTCAACCTCTATCCAAACATGACGGTCATGGGTAACCTGACGCTTGCGCCCATCAAGCTACAGAAGAAGACCCGCGAGGAGGCGGAGGCAGAGGCCATGCGCAACCTCAAGAGGGTGGGCCTTGCGCACAAGGCCGACGAGTACCCACAGAACCTCTCGGGCGGCCAGCAGCAGCGTGTCGCTATAGCGCGTGCGCTCTGCACCAAGCAGCCCATCATGCTATTGGACGAGCCCACCTCCGCCCTCGACCCAGAGATGGTAAGCGAGGTCCTAAACGTCATGATCGAGCTCGCTCAGGAGAACATCACCATGATCTGCGTCACGCACGAGATGGGCTTCGCGCGCCAGGTGGCCGACCGCATCGTCTTCATGGAGGACGGCCAGATCCTTGAGGAGGGCACGCCCGAGCACTTCTTCACGCATCCCGACAATCCGCGCTGCCAGGCCTTCCTGGACAAGATACTCTAGGGGGCACGATGAGAAGAACGTACGATTCCGGGCCTTTGGCCCGTCCTCAGCTGACGCGCAGAGGCTTCGTCTCGCTTGCGGGCGCTGCAATGGTTGGCATGGCTGGTGCATCTGTTGTGGGGCTTACTGGTTGCTCGTCCTCCGGCACATCGTCCGCGGCGAGTGTCAAAGCCATCAGGGACCGAGGGCACCTCAACTGCGGCGTGAAGACCGACGTCATAGGCTATGGCTACCAAGACACGGCTACCGGCAAGTTCCAAGGCATGGAGATCGACATATGCTATGCCATCGCCGCAAAGGTGTTCGGCGTGTCGATGTCTGAGGCGAAGCGTCGCGGTCTCGCCAGCTTCACGGGCGTTACGGCGAAGACCCGCGGACCCCTCGTGGACTCCGGCCAGGTGGACCTCGTGTGCGCCACGTACACGATCACGCCCGAGCGCAAGAAGTCCTGGAACTTCTCGCCTGCGTACTACACGGACTCCATCGGCATGCTCGTGCTGAAGAGCTCAGGCATCAAGTCCGTGGCCGACCTCGACGGTCGCATCGTCGGCGTGGGCGAGGGCGCGGACACGATGAACCAGATTCAGCAGATGCTGAAGGACCAGGGACACGGCGACTTCAGCGTGAGCTACCCGCAGTACCTGGACTATCCCACGCTCGCGGCGGCGCTCGCGTCCGGCAACATCGACGTGTTCGCCATCGACCGCTCCATCATCCGCACGTACATGAACGACTCCAACGAGCTGCTCGAGCCGAGCCTGGTCTTTGGCAAGCAGGAGTACGGAGTGTGCACCACCAAGTCCGCAACCGAGCTTACGAGGCTCGTCAGCGGCGTCGTGAAGGACCTGAAGGGGTCCGGTGCGATTGACCGGTGGGCCAAGAAGTACCGGCTCTTGTAGGGAGGTCACATGGAACTCTTCAACCCCGAGCGCTGGGCCGCCACGCTCGCAAACACGGACCTGCTGTGGCAGGGCTTCCTCTTCACCATCGAGGTCTCGCTTGCAGGACTTCTGGTGTCTCTCATCGTGGGCACGCTACTTGGCGTTTTCTCCACGACGCAGTCGCGAGTGCTTCGCGGCATTTCCCGCGTCTACGTCGAGTTCTTCCAGAACACGCCCATCGTCGTGCAGGTGTTCTTCGTCTACACCGCCGGCCCCATGCTTCTTCAGGCAATAACGGGCGCGGAGCACGTCGTGCGCATCGCACCGTTCGTGCTCGTCGTCATCTGCGTCGGGCTCTACCACGGCGCCTATGTGGCAGAGGTCATCCGCACCGGCATTGAGGCCATTCCGCGCGGTCAGATGGAGGGCGCGCAGTCGCAGGGATTCACGCGCGTACAGGCCTATCGCTACGTCATCCTTCCGCAGACGTTCAGGATCATCCTTCCACCCCTTGCCAACCAGGCGCTCAACCTGGTGAAGAACACGTCCGTCCTCGCGCTCATCGCGGGCGGCGACCTCATGTACCAGGCGGACATCCTCGTGGCCGACAGCGGCTACCTGCAGGGTTACATCGTGTGCTGTGCCATGTACTTCCTCATCTGCTTCCCCATAGCCATGCTCGTCACCTGGCTCGAGAAGCGCTCCCGCGCGCCACGCAAGGCTCGCCGCGCCGCCACTGCGGGCGCAACGAAAGCGGAGGTGTAGCGCATGGGAGTCTTTACCGCCAGCAACGTGGCCTTCATGCTGCAGGGCCTGTTGAACACCATCGTCATCTCTGCCGCGTCCATCGTGCTGTCCATCGCGTTCGGCACGCTGCTCGCCCTGGCAAAGTCGTACTGCCGCGGCCGCTGGTCGTGGCTCAGGTGGCTCGTGACCGCCTACATCGAGCTCTTCCGCTGCACGCCAAACCTGCTGTGGATCCTCATCTTCCGCTTCACGGTGCAAGGCGACAACATCCTCGTGTCCATCCTCACGTTCACGGTCTTCACCTCCGCCGTCATGGCCGAGATAGTCCGCGGCGGCCTGAACGCGCTGCCCAAGGGCCAGTTTGAGGCGGCGCAGTCGCAAGGCTTTGGCTTCGTGGACACCATGCGCCTCATCGTGCTTCCGCAGGCGTTCAAGATGATCGTCCCCGCGCTGTTCAGCCAGTGCACGACGGTCATCAAGGACACGTCCTACCTCCGCGGCATCGACGTCCACGAGTTCATGCGCAACTCCGCCGTCGTCATGGGACAGGCGTCCACGCTTCCGCAGATTCTCCTTCTGTACGGCTTCGTCCTTCTCACGTACTTCGTACTCAACTTCGCGATATCCCTCGCGGTTCGCGCCTACCAGCGCAGGAACGCCGCGGCATAGCGCCCGGTGGCGCCGGCGGGCGAGAAGGACCGCCCCCGTGCCCCGCGCAACAATTCAAACGAAAGGTCACACATGAGCGCAAGCGACCTCAGGCACAGTGCAAGCATCAATGGGTCTGCGGACCCTGACAACCAGGAGCCCATCGTCATCTCCATCGCGCGCGACTACGGTGCGGAGGGACACGAGGTTGGCAAGCTCCTCAGCGTGATGCTGGGCATACCCCTCTACGACAACGAGCTTCTCGTGCGCTCCGCGCTGCGCATGGGTCTCGACGTCGACCAGCTGGCTGCAGTGGACGAGCGTCCGCAGCGTGGCCCCCTGGCGTTTCTGCCGGACAGCATGGACCAGCGCTCGGACGCGGACCGTGCGTTCCAGGCGATCCGCCAGGTCATTCTGGACCTGGGGAGCACGCGTCCGTGCATCATCGAGGGGCGTCTGTCCGACTACATCCTGCGCCGCAACCCAAACCTCATATCCGTGCTGGTCACGGCACCGCTGGATGTGCGCGTCGAGATCGTGCGCGCGAAGCGCGGCATGACCACGCACGACGCGAGCGCGTTCGTTCGCAAGCGCCAGCACGAGCGAGAGCGATTCTACACGCGCTACAGCGGCGGAAAGTGGGACATGTACACGGACAAGGACCTGGTGGTGGACCGCTCCGTCTTCGGACGCGAGGGCGCGGCGCAGATCATCGCGGCGGCGTACCGCCTGAAGGAGCACCAGCTGGGCCGGGACTAGCTCCAGAGTCCAATGCCAGCTCTCGCGCAAGCGCGTTGTCGAACCGGGTGCGTCGTTGCGGCGGCGCACCCGGTTCGTGTGTCGCGTGCATGGGGGAATAAATGTCCACTCGGCGCGTTACCATAGCACTCAGCAAAAACTGACGGAAGGACGACCATGTCCCTAACCATTGCCCAGACGCACGACACACGGCTCGTAGGCGAGGCCGCAGAGGCCGCTCTCAAGGGGGCGCTCGCCGCGCATGGTCGCGCGACGCTCCTTGTGCCCAGCTTTGCCGCACAGCTCGATGTCAGCCGGGACCTTGCCCGTCGCGGGCTCGGCATGGGCGTCACGGTGACGCCGCCGCTCGCTTGGACGCGCGAGCGCTGGGAGGTCTGGGGCGACGGCACGCAGGTGATTGATCCGCTCACGCGCACCGTCGCCCTGCAGCACGCGCTTTCCACGGCGGATGCCGCGGGGGAGGGCGTCGCGTATAACACCGGTACCGTGGACGTGCTCGGCCGCCTCGCGAAGGACTCCCTGCCGTGGATTCCCGTGCGTAATGGTCACGTGGACGTGGACGCACTTCTCGACCTTGGTCTCACGCGCCGCGAGGCGGACGTCGTGCGCGTGCTCGATCGCTACCGCGAGCTGCTTTCGAGGTCATCTTTCACGGAGGAGTCCGTTGCCATGTCCTGCGTGGCAGAGCGCATAATCGCCGCGGGCGCCGCGCCCTCTCTCTGGCCCACGGTCGCGGTCGGTCTTGGTTCGCTGGCTCGTCCCATACGCGAGCTGCTGCGCGCACTCGCGGGCGCGACACACGTGACGCTCTGCGTTCGCGCCCAGAACCTAGAGGCGACTGCCGGAGAGCGCCGCTCGGCAGAGCTCGTGGCCGCGGCGTGCGCACAGGATGGCATCGATGTCACATGTGTGCGAGAGCCTTGCATTTCCGCTGGTACTGGCTTCGATAACGTGAGTTCCGCCACGGGCGAGAAACGCCGCGCGCCGGAACTCACGGCACTTCTCGAAAGCGTGTTCACCGGTGGCGGGAATGCCCTGGCGCCCACGGGCGCCGTGTCGCTCGTGCTTCCCGCGGGCCCGCTTGCGGAGGCGGAGGCCGTGGCGCAAGAGGCGTGCGCCCTCTCGGGGGAGGGTGCCACGGACATCGTCGTGAGCGTTCCGGACGCGTCCCGTGCGTGGCGCGAGCTGGCTCCCAAGCTCGCTGTGCATGGCTTGGGCGTGAGCGCCCAGCTGTCCGTACATATTGGCGACATTCCCGCCGGCCGCGCGTTTCTGGAGTATGCGGCGAGCGTGGCGCAGCTGGCGGAGCTGGATGCGACGTGGCCGGAGCCCGTGCATGCAGAGGAGGGCACGTACGTGCGTCTGGGTGACATGTCCTGGTGGCCGCCGCAAGCGCTGACGGACTTCCTCCTTTCGGACGTCGCGCACGTTCCGACGGCCCGGGCGTATGCGCTCGACGCGGACTGGCGCGGCGACCGCCTGCTCACGCCGGCAGACGTGCTCCTGCAGCTCCAGAACCCCAAGAAGACGTCTGGCGAGGTTGCGGCTGCAACGCGCGAGCTTCTGAAAGGGCGGTTGGGGTCCGCGGCCTCGAAGCTCCTTGCTCCGTACGTGGCGTCGCAGGCCGGCGTGCCAACTTACCCAGCCGCTCCGGGCGACACGTGCGCCAGGCTGGACGACTACGTTCTTGGCGAGGGCGGCGAAGTCGCCGCGCGCTTCCCGCATGAGGCGGACCGCCTTTCCGACACGCTGACTGCCGGAGCCCTGATGGCCGTCCTTAACGTGGCGGCAACGCTCAAGGAGCTGGGATTCTCGGCAGACCAAAAGGCGGCAGACCACGTATCGCTCTCCGCGCTCGTGGCGCATGCGGCCGCGGCACTCGAGCACCAGGCCGTCGTCGTGAGACCGTGCGTCCCCGCAGAGGGGTCCGTACGCGTGCGCATCCTGGACGCGACCGCGGCGGCGTCGCTTGCGCAATGCTCGGCGGACGCGGTCATCGTGTGTGGGCAGACGTCCGTTGAGGCACCCGTGAAGGCGGAGGACGACATCGCGTCCGCCCTGCTGGAGACCCTGGGGGTCGAGCCACGGGAAGATCCCATGGTGCGATCGCGCGCCGGGTTCTGGTCGCAGCTTGCTGCGGCGCGCTTCCACGTGACGCTTGAGCGCACGCTCTACGATGCCAAATCGAAGGAGTGCTATCCCTCTGTCATGATGACGGAGCTGCTGGCATGCTACGGCGTGGAGGACGGCGACCCCGCCAAGAGGGGCCTCGCCGTCCGCTCGCTGCCAGAGACCCAGGCCGCGGCGAACCTCAGCTCAACGGGGGTCGCGCCTGCGCTCGTGGCGAGCGAGAGACCGGAAGCGGCAGGTCGCGTGGCTGACGCGTCCGCACGTGTCCTCGTGAACGTGCCGCCGGAGGGCAAGCCAGACCTGCTGGACGGAAGGCCGGTTCTCTCCGCGTCGCAGATAGAGTCGTACCTGGAGTGTCCGTACAAGTGGTTTAGCCTGCGGCGCCTTCGGCTGCGCGATTCCGACGCGGGCTTTGGGCCCATGGAGATGGGCACGTTCGCACACCACGTGCTCGAGGTGACGCACCGGACGCTCCTCGAGGAGGCACTCGCCTCCCTTAAGGAGGCCGGAGGCGACGTGCCGGACGTCGCGAGGGACCTTTCCGCCCGCGTGCCCGGCTCGGGTGTGAGCGAAGAGGACCCAGAGCTTCTGGCCCACGCCAAGCAGGTGCTCTCCCGGGCTTTGGAGGAGGACCGCCGCACGCAGTTCCTCGTAACGAGACGGCGCGAGCGCCCGCAGGCGTTCGTGCCGCACTCCGCCCAGGACGAGGGGCAGCTCAAGACGCTCGAGAGGGACCTGCTCTCTGCTATCGACTACGAGTCCGGCCTGCTGGTTGGCTTCGAGCCGAGGCTGTTCGAGTGGGACTTCGGCCATGGGAGCGACTTGGTGGAGTACGCGGGCGCGTGGCTCAACGGTACCGTGGATCGCATCGACGTTGACGCCCATGGCGGTGCTGTCGTGATCGACTACAAGCACAAGGGCGCCACGAGCTTCGCCCGGGAGTACGCCGCGCTTCCCCGCGGGCCTGAGGGCGGGGAGGAATCGTCCTTCTCGCTTCCCAGGCGCGTGCAATCGCTCATCTACGGGCAGGTCGTGCGACGCCGCTTCCCGAACCTCGACGTTAAGGGGGCCGTGTATCTCTCGACGCGCGGTCGGGAGCACGCGCTTTCCGGCGCCGTGGACGCGAATCTGATGGACCGCGTGTTTGGCAGCCGCACGCCCTCGAAGGCGACGGCCGAGACCGTGGCCGTGGATCCGCACGAAGGCTTTGGGACAGAGGAGGCGTGCGGCATGGAAGCCTTGCTGGACGCGACGGAGGAAGCCATCCGGGTGGCGGTCGCCCGGATGATGGACGGCGACATCGAGGCGGCGCCCGTGGACGCGGGTGCATGTGCCTACTGCCCGGTGATGAGCTGCGAGAGGAGGATCGCGAAGTGAGTGGCATCGACCTTTCCAAACTGAACGACGAACAGAGGAAGATCGTCACGACCCTGGACGAGCCCCTGTTTGTGGAGGCCGGTGCCGGTTCCGGCAAGACGTTCACGCTCACCAGGAGGGTGGCGTGGGCGCTCACGCCCGGCTCCGGCGCGGACGGCGCACCGTTTCTGGATGACCTCTCTCAGGTGCTCGTGATCACGTTCACGAACGCCGCCGCGCAGGAAATTCGGGAGCGCGTGCGCTCCACGCTGCGCGCCGCGGGCATGCGCGAGCAGGCGCTGCAGGTCGACTCCGCGTGGATCAGCACCATCCACGGCATGTGCTCGCGGATCCTGAGGCGCCATGCCTTTGAGCTCGGCCTTGACCCAAAGTTCAAGATCGCCGAGGAAAACGATGCGGAGGCCATACAAAGCCGTGCCCTGGAGGAGGTCGTGGGCGCCGCCTACAGGGACCGTGACGGAAACCCGGCGCTTCGCGAGGCATTCGAGGAGTACCAGCTTGGCTCAAGGTTGCAAGGTGGCTACTCCGGCCTGATGGGCGTGGTGCAGGACGTGCGCGCCGCGGCGCGTGCGGTGCCAGACGGGTACGAGGGCCTGACGTTTCCGCAGGCAGACGATGTGTCCGAGGTCATGTCGCGTCTGACGGAGGAGATGGAGTCCCTCGCTGCGCAGAAGCTGACGGCAAAGGCGTCCGAGAAGGTCGCGCCCTCCCTGGAGGTACTGAGGTCGTTCATGGAGCTTGCGCCGGGCCGTCGCACGGCGCCCGCGGCCGCATCCGCGCTCGCCTCCGTGACGCTTCCACGAAGCTTCGGCAAGGAGGCGAAGGAGCAGGGGGAGCTTGCGAAGGCAGCCCTCGCCGAGGCAAGGGCCTGCGTCCTTCTCGCCCGTCCCCGTGCGTGGGTCGAGGACATAGTCGGTCTTGCGCGCAAGGTGGACGAGCGCGTGGCGGAGCTGGAGCGTCAGGCGGGCGTGCTCTCGAACGACGAGCTCGTGAGCCTGGCGCTGAGGGCCGTTCGTGACAACGAGGCCATCGCCCGCGACTACGCGGGACGCTTTAGGCTCGTGATGGTGGACGAGTTTCAGGACACGGACGCGACGCAGCTGGAACTCATTGGCCTTCTGGCAGGGCGCGATGCCCGCCACCTGGCAACGGTGGGCGACGCACAGCAGTCCATCTATCGCTTCCGAGGCGCTGACGTGGGGGTGTTTCGCGGCAGGGGAGAAGAGCTCCCCCCGGAGCAGCACGTGAGGCTTGCCGTGAACTACCGCAGCCACGCGGACGTGCTGTCCCTGGTCGACCGCGCGTGCGGCGGCGACGCCGGCGTGCTTGCCGACTTCATGCACCTGGACCCGGATCCGGAGCGCGACGACAAATATCGCGCGCGCGACCTCCCGCGCATCGACGTGGAGGTCACCCGTGGTGTGGGCACGCAGGGACGGGTTGGCGCCCAGCAGGCGAAGGTCGCTGCCGCGGCACTGGCAGACAGGCTTGCGGAGTACGCGGCGCACGGCGAGCGTCCGGGCGACATGGCGCTCCTTCTGGGTACCACCACGAAGGCCGCGCTCTACATCGACGCAATCCGCGAGCGTGGGCTCGAGTGCGTGGTGACGGGGGGTTCCACGTTCACGAAGGCGCCTGAGGTGTCCGCCATGGCAAAGCTCCTGCACGTGCTTGCGAACCCCAAGGACACGCAGTCCGGCCTCTTCCCGCTGCTCACGAGCGAGATGTTCATGCTCGACGCCAGCGACTTGCTGCAGCTGGGCACCCGCGCCCAGCGTGCGCTCGACGCCCCGACGATGCGCAAGATCGACCGCGGCATCGAGACCATGGAGTTCTTCCATGGCGCGGCACCGTCGCGTCGTCTTGCGCACGCGCACGGCGTCCTCGCCCGCGCGCGGCTTGCGACGAGGCGCATGCCCGTCGCGGACGTCTGCATGCAGGTCGTGCGCGAGTCTGGCTGGCTGTCGCGACTGGAGGCGGAAGGGGCTGCCGGCGTTGCCCGCGAGGCGAACGTGCTTGCCGCCGTGGGCTACATACGGGACCTGACGGACGGCATGGGGCTTGGCCCCGCCCGCGCCGCCAAAGAGTTCGACCTGTGGCTCGAGATGTCTAGGATTCCGCCGGCGTCGCTCGCGGGCGGCAGGATGGAGTCCGTGCGCGTGATGACGATCCATGCGTCGAAGGGCCTGGAGTTTCCCGTTACGGCGGTGGCGGAGTGCTGGGGGCAAAGGCCGGAGAGCGGCAAGCTCAAGACGCTTGCGAGCGGCCGGGGGAGCGTGTGCGTGCTCGCTCCACAGGACGCGATAAAGGACCTGGGGCGCATCCAGGAGACGGACCGACCGTCAAACCTTGCGGAATGGATGCGCTACGCAAAGTCCGCGAATGACGAGGCTGCCGCTGCCGAGAAGAGCAGGCTCCTCTACGTTGCGCTCACCCGCGCTCGCGAGGCGCTCATCGTGGGGTGCAACGTCGCCGCGAAGAAGGACGGCGTGAACCCCGCACTCGCCTGCGGTTTCCTGGATGCGCTCCTGCCCGGGGGCGTACCAGCAGCGGGGGAGCACCAGTTTGGGTACGGCGGCACTGAGCCCGGGCGCCTGCGTGTGATAGACGTGGCAAAGGCGGACGGTGAGTTTACGGTGGACTCCGCGGGCTCGCTCGCCGGCGTCGACGGGGCGCTCGCGGCGGAACCGGACGCCGCCGAAGGCGCCGCGGCCGGCGAGTCCGCGAGCTTCGACATCTATGCTGTCGAGGATGACCCAACGGCAGGGCGCGTCGACGTCTGGAGGCCGCGCGAGGGCGTGTTCAGCTTTAGCAGCGCTCACGAGCAGATGGCCGAGCGCTTTGCGCAGGACGAGCCTGACGGTGGGCCTGACGCCTCGGGTTCCGATGCCCGACCGCTTCCCGTTCGCATCCCCACGCGCGCCGAGCGCGCGGCGGAGCAGGAGGGTGCACCCGTGACGACCGACGAGGACCGAGCGACGAACTTCGGGTCCGCCTTCCACGAGCTTGCACAGTGCCTGGTCGAGGTGGGCGAGGGACTTGGTGACCCGTGCGAGGCAACACTTCCCGCGGGAAGGTTCGATGCGACGTGCGACCTCTGGCGCCTCTCCGCGAGAAACAGGGTGCGCCTGCGCACGGCGCTCGATCGCTGGCGTACCTCGCGGCTCCGGCGGGAGGCACTCGCCCATGGGCGCGTGCGGGCGGAGGTGCCGTTCTTCTCGCCCGCGGACTCCGAGTTCGGAGAGTATGTCGAGGGCGCGATCGACCTGCTCGCAACGGACGAGGGCGCTGACAGCGCGTTCTTGGTGGACTACAAGACGGGTGACCGCGGGCTTTCCGCGGAGCAGGTTCTCGCGCGGCACGAGATGCAGGCGAACTTCTATGCGTCGGTGCTCATGGGCCAGGGGTTCGCGTCCGTCGACTGCCGCTTCGTGTGCGTGGAGCTTGCGGACCCGGACGATCCCGACGAGCCGTACTCCGTGGCCTACCGCTTTGACGCGGGAAATCCCCCGCGGATGTAGCACGCGGCACGAATCTGGCGCGGCGTGGCGGCAGGGACTTGTGTGCGTCATCTGGAGCGTGTCGGACACCGGGCTGCTCTCCTGAGCTGCGGATGTGCAAGGGCCTTGCATGACACCGCAGCTCAGGGGGCGTACGCCAGATGAGAACACCTGTTCTTCTCGCCAGCGCGAGGCGTCGTCGTGGGGTATCATGGACAGGTCAAATCTTGGGCTTGCCTTCGGAGGGTTACATGGCTTTCGTCCACCTGCACAACCACTCTGACTTCTCGATCCTGGACGGCGCGACGCCGATTCCGGACATGGTGAAGCGCGCCGTCGACTTTGGGATGCCTGCCGTCGCCATCACGGACCACGGCTACATGTTCGGCATACCCGAGCTCGACCTGGAGTGTCGCAAGTACAACGATGGCCAGAAGAACATGAAGCAGTGGCGCCACGACGTCGAGTGCTTCAAGAAGGAGTGGGAGCTGGAGGAGCCGGCGGCCGACCCCGATGAAGCGGACTACTTCGACCGCGTGCACGACCAGTGGGCGTCCGACGTCAGGGTGTGGGAGGAGAGCGGCCACGACGTGAAGGCCGTGGAGGCGAACCGCCCGCGCCTTAAGATCAAGCCCATCTTTGGCTGCGAGGCCTACTTCATCCCGGGTGACCACGTCGAGCGTGGCCACAGGGAGAAGCGCTATCACCTGATCCTGCTAGCGAAGAACTCGACCGGTTACCACAACCTGCTGAAGTGCATGTCGGAGGCTGCCGGCCACGAGATGATGTACTACGGCAAACCGCACACCGTCTTCAGCATGCTCGAGAGGTACCACGAGGGGCTTATCTGCCAGAGCGCGTGCGTGCAGGGCATCATCCAGCAGTGCGTGCTGGACGGGCAGTTCGACGAGGCGCGCGATTGGGCCCGGAAGTTCCATGCGCTGTTTGGCGACGACTTCTACATGGAGATCCAGGACCATGGCCTCACGTTCCGCAACGGCTGGGACGACCGCAAGCTCGACGAGTACCTGGTGAAACTTGCTCACGAGGAGGGCATCAAGGTCGTCTGCACCAACGACTTCCACTACCTCACACGCGAGGACGCCTCTACGCAGGACATCCTGAGCTGCATCGGAAAGGCCACCACGCTCGACGATCCCAACCGCATGCGCATGGAGGGCACCGAGTTCTACATGAAGAGCGAAGAGGAGATGCGGGGCCTCTTCTCGTGGTGCCCCGAGGCGGCGGACACCACGCTCGAGATTGCGGACAAGTGCGACTACGAGCTCGACTGGTCGAGCATGTACCTGCCGGAGTACCCTGGGCTTCGTCCCGGGGAGACCGCCGAGGAGCGCTTCCGCGAGGAGTGCGAGAAGGGCCTCGCGCGGCGCTACGGCGAGAACTGGCGCGACCTCACCATAGGCGACTGGAACGTGAAGGACCGCTTCGAGCACGAGTACAAGATCATCACGGAGAAGGGCTTCGCGAACTACTTCCTCATCGTCCAGGACTACGTTCAGTGGGCGAAGGACAACGGCATCGGCGTAGGCCCGGGGCGCGGTTCCGCCGCTGGCGCAATCGTCGCGTACGCCATGAACATCACGAACTTCGACCCGCTCGAGAACGGCCTGATGTTCGAGAGGTTCCTCTCGCCGCAGCGTTCCGAGATGCCCGATATCGACATGGACTTCGACGATGAGCACCTTCAGGACGTGCTCCAGCACGTTCGTGACGTCTACGGCGAGGACCATGTCTGCAAGGTCATCACGTACTCGACGATCAAGGCGAAGCAGGCCATCAACGACGCGAACCGCGTCCTGGGCTTCCCGGTCTTCATGGGCCAGAAGCTCTCGAAGATGCTCTCGAACGACCCCAAGCTGACCCTGCCGAACGCGCTGCACAAGAACGAGAAGAAGCCGGACCAGTACTCGCCGGACTTCGAGGAGGCCTACAACAAGGACCCCGACGCGCACCGCATCATCGACGCTGCCCTCTCGATCGAGGGCTTCATGCGCGGCGAGGGCGTCCATGCCTGCGCGACCCTCATCGCACCGACGCCCGTCACGGACCACGTGCCGACGAAACTCGACACGAAGGGAAACGTCACCATCACCCAGTACGAGGGCCACTCGGTCGCGGACATGGGCCTGCTCAAGATGGACTTCCTGGGACTCAGAACCCTGACGGTCATCAACAAGGCACTCGCGAACATCAGGCGCAGGTATCCGAAGGCGTCTGACATCGAGCGCGTACCCGAGGCCGTGAGGAAGTGCCTGAAGGATGGCGCGACCTGCGTCGACATCGACGTGGACAAGATCGACTTCTCGGACCCAAAGATATACGAGCTCCTCGGCTCGGGTCAGACCGCGGGCGTCTTCCAGGTCGAGTCCGGCGGCATGACCGCAACCATCAAGAACATGCAGCCCAACCAGTACAAGCAGATCGTCGCTCTCATCGCGCTCTACCGTCCCGGCCCCCTGGGCGCCGGCATGGTCGACAGCTACATCAAGCGCATGCACGGAGAGGAGAAAATCTCCTACTACGACGACAGGCTGAAGCCGATTCTGGAAGAGACCTATGGCACCATGGTCTACCAGGAGCAGGTCATGCAGATCTCGATGAAGATGTCCGGCTTCACGCCGGGCGAGTCAGACTCGCGCATGCGCAAGCCCGTGGCAAAGAAGAAGATCAAGATGCTGACCGACCAGGTCTTCCACTGGGAGAAGACCGGTGCGGACGAGACGATCTACGACCACTGGATGAACGGTGCCGAGGCCAACGGCTACAGTCGCGACGTCGCACAGGAGATCTGGGACAACGTCCTCGAGTTCGCGTCGTACGCGTTCAACAAGTCGCACTCCGCCGGATACGCGATCCTGGTCATGCAGACCGCATGGCTGAAGGCCTACTTCCCGAAGGAGTACATGGCCTCGGTCCTCACGTCCTACATGGGCAAGACCGACAAGATCGTCCACTACGTCACAGCCTGCAACCATGACGGCACCAAGGTCCTTCCGCCGGACATCAACAAGTCCGGAAAGGACTTCACGGCCACTGACGAGGGCATCGTCTTCGGCTTTGCCGGCATCAGGGGCGTGGGCGAGGGACCTGCCGAGGCAATCATGGCGGAGCGCGCCGCGAACGGCCCGTTCAAGAACCTGCACGACTTCTGCGAGCGCGTCGACTCGTCGCAGGCGAACCGACGGGTGGTCGAGGCCCTCATCAAGGCTGGAGCCTTCGACGAGACGGGCTATCCGCGCAAGCAGCTCATGGAGTTCGTGGACAAGAACAACCCCGCGAACATCATCGACGCGGCGGCGAAGCGCCAGAAGGACAAGGCGAACGGGCAGGTGTCCATGTTCGACATGTTCGCGGACGTCGCTGGCTCTGGCTTCACGGACGATGTGCCAGACCCGGATCCCGATGACGAGTGGGACCGCCACCTCAAGCTGCAGCAGGAGCACGACGTCCTCGGACTCTACGTCTCGGACCACCCGCTGCGCCCGTTCGAGTACGCGTTGTCGAAGGCCCGCGACTGCACCATATCCGAGGCGATGGCCTCGGAGGACTACGTCGACCCGGTGACGGGTGCGACATCCCAGCGCTTCAAGGTGGAGGACGGCAAGGTCATCAAACTCGCCGGTATGGTTCCCGTTGGCGGCGTCGCCAAGAAGGTCACCAAGAAGGGTGACCAGATGGCAATCGTCACCCTCGAGGACATGGAGGGCGAGATATCGCTTGTCGTCTTCCCGAAGACCTACCAGGAGTGCGCGTCTGCCCTCGAGGGAGAGGTCGATCCCGACACCGGGGAGCGCGTCGGCGACGTATTCGTCCAGGCGACCGGCAAGATCGAGCACGGCGACAGGGGAGATCAGCTCATCTGCTCGAAGATCGAGGCGCTCGAGCTGAACGAGAGGACGAACAGGCCGAAGGTGTTCGAGGTCTACATCCCCTCCAGGATGCTCTCGATGGACAGGATGGAGACGCTCCAGTCCATCTTCGACCGCTACAACGGCCTCGACCACATCGAGCTCATGGTCGAGAGCTCATGTGGCGACATGATGAGGATGGAGCTGCCCACGAAGGTGGACGCGAAGAACATGGTGCTCCTTGCGGAGGTGAAGGACTTCGTCGGCCGCGACGGCCACGTGCAGATTGCCTAGATGCCCGCGATGCCCGTCCGCTCGAGCTCCCGCGCGATGACGGGGCTTGCCTGCGAGTACTCGGTCACGAGCGACTCGATGCCGCCTTGCAGGTGCGCGAGGTCGCCGGGTTCTAAGAAGTGGGACATCATGGAGACGAAGGCGGCAAAGTCCGCCTCGTCTTCCAGTCCGAAACGTCCGTCGTACAGGCGCTCCCCATGGGCGCAGACGTTGCGGACGTCGACGATGGCCTCGAGGTCGCGGGCGACGCGCCGTGGGGTGAGCGGCCTCTGGGACGGGGCCGCGCGCTTCTCGTCCGGGCGCACCATGACGGCGTGGCCTTCGATGCGGTAAGAGCTGAGCTCGGCGAGGTTGTCGCAGATCGCGAGTTGCTCCTCGCGACGCAGGAGCGCGAAGAGGTACTTGAGGTTTCCAAACGTGAGCTCGTCGACGAGGACCCACAGCGGCACGGTGTCGTGGTTGTCCTGGAAGTGGGCCACGCGAACGTCGCGGCGGTCGCCTCGCGGGTCGCGCTCGCGCGCGCGGGCGTGGTGGGCGAGCGTATCGATCATCCAGCGAAGGTCCCCCTCGAAGGCTTCCTCGCCGCGCAGGTAGGCGCGCCTGCAGGTGTAGCTGGACTCGTCGAGGTACGCCTCCGGCCGAGGGTGGCGCTCGCAGAACGCGTAGCTTATGAGTGAGCGCAGCGTCGCCTCGACGAGCATGAGGTGGCGGAACGTAAGCGCGCGAAGGCCGCGGTCGAAGCGGAAGAGGGCATACACGTCCGAGAAGGACGTGCCCTCCTGGTAGCGGTCCTCCTTGGCGGAGCGGGTGGCACCTTGGTCCAGGAACGGCCGCTTGTAGCCGTTTACCACCGCGTAGTATCCCTCGCGCAAGAGGATGCGCGGCGTCTGCGCGTCGCAGCGCAGGCCGCGTGCCGCGAGGAGCTCGACCTGCTCCGCTATGGTGAGGAAGCGCTTCTCCACGTTAGCCTCCGCATTGGGCTTGGCCGCACGTCGCGGCCACGAGCCGACTGTACCACGACGGCGGGGCATTTGGGACTTTCGCCGTGGGAGCGGTTATTCTGCCACCGTATGGGGCACAATAGGTGAAAGGCCACGTGCGGCGCGAAGCCGGGCATGGCACACGTCATGGTTGACCCGCAAGGAGGACTGTATGGCAGAGCTCACGTTCTATCGTTGCAACAAGTGCGGTAACCTGGTCATGGTAGTCGATAGGGGCGCCTGCGTGCCCACGTGCTGCGGCGAGCCCATGGAGAAGCTGGTTGCCGGCTCCGTCGACGCGGCGGCCGAGAAGCACGTGCCCTTCATCGAGCGTGACGACAAGCACATGGTCGTGAAGGTCGGCGAGGTCGCGCACCCCATGACCGAGGAGCACTACATCGAGTGGATTGCCGTTGCGGCCGAGGGCAAGACCATCATCAAGTACCTGAAGCCGGGCGAGGAGCCCACGAAGACCTTCTGCAAGAAGTTCGCGGACCACGGTACGGTCTACGCGTACTGCAACCTGCACGGCCTGTGGAAGGCAGAGTTCTAGAACCGTAACGCGACGGACGGTCGCGCACTGCGGCCAAGCGGCACATCCCTCCGTCGGGTAGCGTCCCCTCTGGCGGGCGTGCCCTCGGAGGGATTTCTTACATGAGGATTGGCATCGCACAGATAGACACGCGCGCAGGAGACCTTGAGGCAACGGCCACGCGGATGGTCGCGCTTTCCGCCGCGGCCGCAGAGCAGGGGGCTGACCTTCTCGTCTTTCCCATGGCAGCCCTGACGGGGCCCCTGCCCGTGCGCGAGAGCGAGCAGGACGACTTCCTTTTGGACGTGATGGACGTGCTCGTGCGCCTTTCCGAGGAGGCGTCGTGCCCGTGCGTCGTGCCCGTCGTCGGCGCGCTCGACGGCCAGCCGGCGCCGGAGGCGGTGCTGGTGGGGGACGAGAAGATCCTGCCCCTGAAGATGCAGGCGTATGCCCAGTCCGAGGAAGCGGGGCGCGTGGACGACGAGGACGCGCCGGCACCCGACCTGCCTGAGTTCGAGTTCGGCGGCATGCGCCTGGGAGTCGCCTTCACCTACGAGGACCTGGACGACTACGACGACTTCGACATCGACGTGGACGCCATCCTCTACATCGCGGGATACGGGTACGCCGCGGACGACGTGGACTCCGTGCTAGGCAGCGACCTCGCCGAGAACCGCTATGTTGCAGACGCGCAAACCACGGGCGCATGGATCGTGGGCGTGGGGTCCGTTGGCGGCTACGGGACGTCCGTGTACTCCGGGTCGAGCTTCGTGCTCTCGCCACAGGGCGAGCTTGTGGCGTCGCTTCCCGCCTGCGAGGAGGGCCTTACGGTGGCCGAGGTGGGAGGCTCGTCCGCGGATGGCGACGAGGTACAGCCCGAGGTCTACAACCGCCCGCTCTACCTGTGGCAGACGCTCGTGCTGGGCCTGAGGGACTATCTCCATAAGCTTGACCAGAGGAGCGTCGTGCTTGCGCTGGACGGCAGCGTAGGCTCCATGGTGGTCGCCGCACTTGCGACCGATGCGCTGGGACCCACGAGCGTTCACGCGATCGTGGACGTGCCGGGCGACGTCAGCCGCGAGGCGTGTTGCCAGCGCCTGGCGCGCAACCTCAGGATCGACGTGCGAGACGCGGACGACATGCGCGCGGCCGCCTTCGTCGCGAAGCCGGAGGACGCGCTGCTCCGCCGCGGCATCGTGGACGCCTACCTTGCGGCGTGGGCGGCGGAGATTGGCGGCGTAATCCTTTCCGGCGCGGACAAGACCGCCCTTGCGCTGGGCGAGAAGCGCCTGGCCCTGGGGGCCGACGCGCTGAAGCCCGTCGGGGACGTCTACCGCTCGGACCTGCTCGAGCTGATGCGCATGAGGAACACGATCAGCCCGGTGTTTCCGTCGACGAGGCTTGCGTCGGATGAGGCGCCCGAGATTGGACTCGACCACGCATCGCTTTCGGACGAGGTGTGGTGCACCGAGGTAGACAAGGCGCTCTCTGACCACATCGAGTATGGCAGGAGCGTGACGGAGGTCGCTGCGGACCTGCGCGACGACGAGCTGGCTGCGGCAGCGCTTGCGCGGCTGGACGAAAGCGAGCCATGGCGTGTGGGACGGGGGCTCTACCTCATGGTGTCCACGGTCACGCTCTTCGACGCACGAAGGCCCGTGGGGTTCGCGTGGCACAACCGCATCCGCGCGGACCGCGAGGTGACCTCGACGCTTGACCGCGTCACGCGGCGCGTTGGCGCGGGCACTGGCATTTCGGGCCTGCACGGCCTTTCGGAGCTGCGCGGCCTTTCGGAGCTGCGCGGCGGCTCTTCCTCTGGAAAGGACGCGGGACAGGAGCACGCTGACGAGGAGAAGGGCGATGCTGTCGCACCGCACGGCGATGCGAGGCAGGTGAAGGACGCGCTATCGTTCCTGAGGGACTTCTCATACGGCGGCGGGTTCAGGCCAAAGGGCTTTGGCGACGCGCGCGATGCCGGTCAGGGCGGTACCGCGAACGGGTTCGAGGATTCGCACGGACGGACGTGGCCCAACCCATTTTCCGAGAACTAGCCACGCTACGGCGCTCTGCTGTGCTACCATAGAACGAACGTTCTGTTTGGTGATGCACGGTAAGGCGGCACAGTGATAATACTTGGCATAGACCCAGGTCTTGCGCATACGGGGTGGGGAGTGGTCGAGACACGCGGCTCCCTTTGTCGCGCCCGCGCCTATGGCTGCGTCACGACAAAGGCCTCCGAGCCCATCGACCAGCGGCTTGGAAGGATATTCGACGACCTTACCGAGGTCATCGGCCGCTACCATCCATCGCAGCTCTCGATCGAGAGGATCTTCTTCGGGGAGAACACGCGCTCCGCCATCGCCACGGCCCATGCCCGTGGTGCCGCGATCGTGGCATGCTCCAATGCAGGGCTTGCGGTGGGGGAGTTCACTCCCATGCAGATCAAGCAAGCCGTCGTGGGCACTGGCTCTGCGGACAAGCGGCAGGTCATCTACATGGTGCGCAACATCCTGGGCCTCGACCACGATCCGAAGCCGGACCATGCCGCGGACGCGCTTGCGGCCGCCATCTGCTACGCGAACCTCAAGCGCACGAGAAACATCGCGCGTGCCGTCGCGACGGACCAGCTGAGGGAGCAGGAGCGAGCGCAGCGCGAGGCGGATGCTGAGGCGGCACGTCAGATCACCGCGGCAGCGACTGCCGCAAACATAGCACGCGCTCAGGGCAAGGGCGACCCGCTCTTCTCCACGCGGGCGAGCAGGAGGAGCAGCAGATGATAGTAAGGCTAACGGGTACCCTCGTAGAGGTCCTGCCGACGCATGTCGTGCTGGACGTCAACGGGATCGGGTACGAGCTCGGGGTATCGGCGAACACGGCGGCGTCGCTTCCTCCCGCGGGAGAGGCGGGTGTTACGCTTCTCACGAGGCTCATCGTGCGCGAGGATGCCATGGAGCTATATGGCTTCTCGACGCGCGAGGAGCGGGCGCTCTTCGACCGCCTTGTAGCGATCTCGGGAGTTGGCCCGAAGCTCGCGCTGTCCGTTCTCTCTACGTTCAAGCCGCAGGAGCTGGCCACGGTCGTCGCAACGGAGGACGTGGGACGCATGAGCCAGGTGTCGGGGGTCGGCAAGAAGAAGGCTCAGCGGCTGCTTGTGGAGCTCGAGGGCGTGTTCCAGAAAGATGCCGAGCTCAGGAGCCTTGTCGGTCTCTCACAACCATCGCACGGCGACGTTGTCGCTTCCGTCCCCGCACTTCCGGTGCAGGCGGAGGCAACCGACGCGCTCCTCTCCATGGGCTTTACCTCGCAGGAGGTCGAGCTCGCGCTGCAGGGCTACGAGGAAGCGGGGGCGACGACCATACAGCAGGTGCTGTCATACGCGCTCAAGAGGCTCGGAAGCGGGGCATAGGCCATGTGGGAAGCTGGTAGGGACGACCTGTTCGAGGATGCGGGAACGGCAGGGATGCGGGGCATGCATGAGACGGGCCCCAGGTCTGTCACGGCGGAGCTCACCGCGGACGACCTCGACGTAGACCGCACTCTGAGACCAAAGTCGCTGGACGACTACTGCGGCCAGGAGCGCGTGAGGGAGAACCTCCGCGTTCTGATTCAGGCGGCAAAGGAAAGAAACGAGCCCCTCGACCACGTCATCTTCTCGGGTCCTCCGGGGCTGGGCAAGACGACGCTTGCCGGTGTCGTGGCGAACGAGATGGGGGCGAAGCTCCACACGACTTCGGGACCCGCGATCGAGAGGACCGGCGACCTTGCGGCCATACTCACGAACCTCGAGGAGGGCGACATCCTCTTCGTCGACGAGATACACCGCTTGAACCATCAGGTGGAGGAAGTACTCTATCCTGCGATGGAGGACTTCTTCCTGGACATCGTGATAGGTAAGGGGCCCGCCGCAAGATCCATCAGGCTGGACGTGCCACGGTTCACGCTCATAGGTGCGACCACGAGGACTGGTCTTCTCACCGGTCCGCTACGCGACCGTTTTGGCATCAGCTATCGTCTCGACTACTACACGACGGATGAGCTTGCTCGTATCGTCGTGAGATCGGCGGGCATCCTCGGCGTGGATATAGACCAGCAGGGGGCGCTTGAGATTGCGTCGCGCTCCCGCGGCACGCCGCGACTTGCGAACCGGCTCCTCAAGCGCGTTCGCGACTACGCGCAGGTGAAGGCCGAAGGAAGTATCACGTGGGACATCGCGGCCGAGGCGTTGAAGTTCTTCGAAATCGACGAGATGGGTCTCGACTGGATGGACGTGAAGATCCTCACGGCCCTCACAAAGACGTTCAGGGGGAGGCCGGTCGGGCTCACGACCGTAGCAAGCGCAGTTGGCGAGGACCCCGCAACGCTTGAGGACGTATACGAGCCGTATCTGCTTCAGACGGGTCTCATCATCAGGACACCCCAAGGCAGACAGGCCACCCAGCTCGCGTTCGAGCACCTTGGAGTAGTTCCGCCCGCCACAAGGTAGGGCTGGCGTGTCTGGACATATACTACGCTCGTCAGTACTTGGACGTGCGTGACCACGCGACGCGGAGCCGCTGTGGAGTCATGGTTTGGGGGGACGGATGCTGCAGCACGACTATTTGCTTGAGGTGATCGGTCGCTTTGTGGAGGCTGTGAGCGCAAGCCTGCGCGGGGCGCTCTGCGACGGCGACTTTGCTCGCGTAGGCGAGGTCGAGCGTGCCGTGGGGGAGCTGCTCGATCTGGACGCGCAGACGGCCATGGCGCTCTCGCCCCAGTCGCTCGTCACCATGATGACGCTGTCTGGCGTAGGGGAGTCGGTGGCCGCGTATGCCGCATACGCCCTCGACAAGGTGGCGCTTGCTTACGAGCGACAGGGGGACGACGCCGAGGCCTCTCTCCGGCGCGCGCAGGCAACAGCCATCGCAAGTGCCTTCCATGCGGACGGAACCATTCCAGAGGAGTTTACGGAGCTGGAGACGGAGCTGTCGTAGCGTGACAGATCGGTGTGGAAGTACGGCGAGTCGTGCTTTCATGCAGCTGCCTTTGGGTTTCGGGAAGCAATGATTCAATTTGGGGTCGAATTTCGTCCGTAAACGGTTTGTGGGAGAGGTCGCGGGGTCTTTGGGGTAATATATCCCTCGTGACGCGCCGCAGGGCGGGTTGCACAATGTATCGCGCGTAAGCGCAGCGTTCATGTTCCCTTGCGGAACAAGAAAGAAAGGCACGACATGGCTCAGGGTACTGTTAAGTGGTTCAACGCCGACAAGGGCTACGGCTTCATCTCTCGCGAGGACGGCGACGACCTGTTCGTCCACTACTCCGAGATTCAGATGGACGGCTACAAGACTCTCGACGAGGGTCAGGCTGTCGAGTTCGATATCACCACTGGCCAGAACGGCAAGCTCCAGGCTTCCAACGTCCGTAAGCTCTAATCACCAACCCAACAGAGCTGAATGGGGACCGCTTCGGCGGTCCCTTTTTTTGATGCGCTGTCTCGTATGCGCCAAAGGCGAAGCCATTAGTCCAACTTGGCGTGTACCATTGGTTTCGAACAACGGAGAGATGGAGGAAGCATGTCCGATGAGAAGCTCGAGCAAGAGGTTGACGCCTACGTCGACGAGATATGGGAGGACGCGGTCGAGGACATCCGCACGCTGGTGAAGATTCGCTCCGTGCGCGACCCCAAGACGGCGGGTCCGGGTATGCCGTGGGGCAAGGGAAGCCATGATGCGCTCGTGGTCGCGCTTGGCATCGCACGGAGGCTGGGGCTCGATGCCCACGAGTGCGAAGGCTACATAGGCTACGCGGATCTTCCGGGCGCATCCGACCGCCAGATCGCGACCATTGCCCACACGGACGTCGTTCCCGAGGGGCTTGGCTGGACGGTCGACCCCTTCGACGTGACGCGTCGCGAGGGCTATCTCATTGGCCGTGGCGTGTTGGACGACAAGGGTCCGTTCGTGCTTTCGCTCTATGTGGCGCACTTCTTCAAGCGCAAGGTGGATAAGACGGGCAGTCCGCTGCCGTACACCCTGCGCTGTCTCGTGGGCAACGAGGAGGAGTGCGAGATGGGCGACCTCAAGTGGTACCTCGCCCATTACGACGAGCCCGCGTTCGCCTTCACGCCCGACGCCGACTTCCCGCTCATCTGCGGGGAGAAGGGCGTCTTCCACGGCCACTTCACGAGCGAGGTCATCGCGGGCGATGTCCCCGGTAGCCGCATCGTGGAGCTCGATGCCGGCACGGTCGCCAACGCGATTCCCGGCCAGGCGACCGCGCTCGTGCGCGTTGCCGCGGACGAGCTTCCCGCGGAGGACGGCATCGACATCGAACCGGCGGGCGAGGGGCTCGCACGGGTTGTCGCGCATGGTGTCGGCGGACATGCTTCCCTGCCGGCAGGAACCGTCAACGCCATTGGCGTGCTTGCGGACTACCTCCTGGCCAACGATGTCTGCTCCGAGCGCGAGCGTGCGTTCCTCTCGTTCGAACACCTGCTGTGCGCCGCGTCTACGGACGGATCATCCGTGGGCATCGCGTCTGCGGACGAGAAGTTCGGCCCTCTTACCTGCATCGGAGGCACGGTGCGCACCGAGGGCGGCCGCTTCGTGCAGACGGTGGACTCGCGCTATCCCACCTCGACCACGGACGAGGAGATCGCACGCGCGCTCGCGACGGTCGGCGAGGAGCATGGTCTGACGTTCGACGTGGACGGCGTGAAGGTCCCGTTCTACATCGAGCCCACGTCGCCTGAGATCAGGACCTTGCTCGACACGTATCACGAGTACACGGGGAGGCCGGCTGAGGCGATGGTCATCGGCGGCGGCACGTACGCGCGCAACTTCAGCCGTGCCTGCGCCTTTGGCCCGAACGACCCAGAGGCGAGGCTGCCGGAGTGGGTCGGGCCGGAGCACGGTCCCGACGAGGGCATTGCGGAGGAGACGCTGCGCCGTGCGCTCAAGATCTACATCGTGTCCATCGCGCGCCTCATGAGGCTCGAGCTCTAGGTTGCCCGCGCTGGCCCTACAACGCGATGTCACGCCAATCTTCCAGGAAGAGGTCCGCGGCTTCGCGGACCTCTTCCGCGTCCTGTACCGGATCGTTCGAGCGCACGCCGCATGTGAGCATGCCGGCGCCGCGTGCAGAGCGTATGCCTACCGTGATGTCCTCGAACACGATGCAGTCTGCGGGCGCGGCGCCCAGGCGTCGTGCCGCCTCCAGGTAGATGTCCGGCTTGCTCTTGGGCACGGGCACGTCCTTGCCGTGCGCCCTCGTCTCGAAGAGCGCATCCATGTCGATACCGCGCATGGAGTTCAGCACGTCAGGGTCGTTTGTCGTCGCGAGGGCGACGGGAACTCCCCGTCTACGCAGCGCGCGGATGTAGGCCTCGGCGCCGGGGCGCAGCCGGGCCTCGTCCCTGTAGAGCGCGCGTCCCATGGCGTTCCACTCGTCGCAGATGTCTTCCACGGACTCGCGCAGGCCAAAGCGCTCTATGGTGTAGCGCGCGCCGGCCTCGAATCCCAACACGGAGAGCGTGCGCGCGTAGTCCGCCGGAACCTGGAAGCCGCGCGACCCCAAAAACGCCTCGTCCACCTTGCGCCACAGGTCCGCGGTATCGGATATCGTTCCGTCGAAGTCGAATATCGCCGCCCCAAAGTGCGGCGGCCACAGTGCGGCGGGGGCCCTGCCCGCAAGCCACGGCGCCCTTTCGGCCCCCGGCGTCCCGGTCCTTCTCGCCGCGTCGTGTTGGGATGGGTCCATGGGAGCCTCCGTCGCTTGGTTCCGTCGCTTGGTGTGTGGGTGGTGCGTGTGGGCGGTCCGCGTGCCGCGTGCGAGCCCGGCGCGTGCGTGCGCGACTGCCGTGGAATATGCTAGTCTATCGTGCGTCCTATGCGGGTGCAAACGTCCGCCGAGCAGTTCGGTTCCTAAATCCTGCTCGTTAAACCCAAAACCAAAGGAGACAATCGCATGCTTAGGGACTTTTTTAGGGATTATCGGCTTCTGCTGCGCAACGTGCCCAGCACAAACGTCACGCTCTTCGTGCTGAGCGTCGTTCTCATGAATCTGCTGGCCAACAAGGAGCTTGTCTCGCTCCCGTACCTTGCGCTGGACTGCGGCATCACGCTCAGCTGGGTCTCGTTCCTCTGCATGGACATGATCACCAAGCGCTTTGGCGCAAAGGCCTCCATCAAGATCTCCGTGTTCGCGCTCGCGTGCAACCTCGCCGTCGTCGCGCTGCTGTGGCTCGTCAGCCTCGCGCCCGGCCACTGGGGCGCGTACTACTCCTCCGGGCTCGCTCCCGTGGACGCGGGCCTCAACGCCACGTTTGGAGGTAGCTGGTACGTGGTCCTTGGCAGCTCGATCTCCATGCTCCTCTCGTCCGTCACCAACTCCCTGCTCAACCAGTTCATCGGCAGCAAGTTCGTGAAGGACAACTTCGGCACGTTTGCGGCGCGCTCCTACACGTCCACCCTCGTGGGCCAGCTCGTCGACAACCTCACGTTCGCCATCATCGTCAGCCACACCTTCTTCGGCTGGACGTGGGTCCAGGTGCTCAGCTGCTCGGTCACCGGCGCCCTCGTCGAGCTGCTGTGCGAGGTCGTGCTCAGCCCCATCGGCTTCCGCGTCGTTCGCCAGTGGGAGCGCGAAGGCGTCGGCCAGGCGTACCTCGACGCCCAGGGCGAGAAAGGCGCGGCCTCTGCGGCCGTTGCGGACGCCGCCGTCGCGAGGGAGGCGTAGCCGTGGGCATGCAGGAGGAGCGGCACCCCATGGACGTGCTCGTGACCGGTGCCTCCGGCGGCATCGGCCGTGCGGTCTCGGAGCTCTTCCTCGAGCGTGGGCACCGCGTGGACGGCCTCGACGTCGCGCCGGCGACGGTCGAGCACGCGCGCTATCTCCACCACGTGGCGGACGTGCGGGACGCAGCATCGCTTCCCGACCTGTCCCCACAGGTCATCGTCACGTGCGCCGGCGTGCAGAACACCCCGGACGACATAGATGTCAACCTGAAGGGCGCAATCAACGTGTGCGAACGCTACGCATTCCAGAGCGTCTCGCACCCGCGCGAGCAGGTGCGCTCCGTGGTGAACGTCGGCTCGTCGTCCGGGCACAACGGCTCGGAGTTTCCGCACTATGCCGCAAGCAAGGGCGGCATCATCGCGTACACCAAGAACCTGGCGCTGCGCCTCGCGCCGCAGGCCATCGCAAACAGCATCGACCCCGGTGGCGTCATGACCGATCTCAACCGCCCCGTGATGGACGATCCCGAACTCTGGGGCAAGATCATGGCGCTCACGCCGCTGCGTCGCTGGGCGACCCCGCGCGAGATCGCGGAGTGGGTGTACTTCGTGGGCGTGACCAACCGTTTCATGACGGGGCAGAGCATCCTCGTCGACGGGGGAGAGGCGGGCAACGCCCAGTTCGTGTGGCCGGACGTCGAGGTCGGGCACAGGCCGACCGAGGGATAGCGCCTGACTTTCGTCCGTTGTTCCGCGCGCACGTCTGCCCGTGCCGCCCGCGGAAGACGCGCCCTCGATTGTTGCCAGCCTGTTACACTGGGTGGGTATTGGATACGACAACACATCTATGCGGAGGTTTCCATGACGGACGAGGAACTTAAGCAACGCGCGAAGGAGTTTGTCGAGAAGAACTGGGAGGACGTCGTCGCGGACATCGACTCCCTGGTGAGGATCAACTCGGTCGAAGACCTCGACCACGCCGAGCCCGGCAAGCCGTACGGCCTCGCGCCGTTCGAGGCACTCGACACCGCCGTGAAGATCGCGACGCGCCTGGGGCTCGATGCCCACAACTGCGACGGCCACATCGGATATGCGGACGTCCCCGGCGCATCCCCCAAGCAGATAGCGACCATAGGCCACACGGACATCGTCCCCGCCGGCACCGGCTGGACGTTCGAGCCGTTCAGGGTGACCCGCAAGGATGGCTACCTCATCGGCCGCGGCGTGCTCGACGACAAGGGTCCCACGACCCTCTCGCTCTATGCGGCGAAGTTCTTCGCGGACCTCGCGCGCGAGACGGGCGAGCAGCTGCCGTACACGCTGCGCTGCATCATTGGCAACAACGAGGAGACCGAGATGGCCGACGTCGAGTGGTACCTCGACAACTTCGACCAGCCCGAGTTCCTGTTCTCGCCGGACGCGGACTTCCCGCTCATCTACGGCGAGAAGGGCGGATGGTCCGCGACCGTCACCTCCAAGCCCGTCTCGGACGTGATCGTGGACTTCGAGGGTGGTACCGTCGGCAACGCCGTCGCGGGTGAGGCCACGGCCGTCGTGCGTGCTGACGCGTCCGCGCTGCCGCCCGCCGATCGCATCGACGTCGAGCCCGCGGGGGAGGGGCTGGCGCGCCTCACGGCCCACGGCATCGGCGCGCACGCGTCCACGCCACAGGGCTCGATCAATGCCATCGGTCTTCTCGTCGACTACCTGCTGCAGAACGAGCTGTGCTCTGCGGACGAGAAGGACTTCCTCCAGTTCGAGAGGCTGGTTTTTGGCTCCACGGACGGCTCGACCCTGGGCATCGCGTGCCAGGACGAGTACTTCGACCCCCTGACGTGCATCGGCGGCACCATCGCCACCAAGGACGGTCGCTTCGAGCAGACGCTTGACAGCCGCTATCCCACGAACATCACCGGCGAGGAGATCACGCGTCGCGTTGGCGCGCTCGCGGCCGAGCACGGCTGCACCATCCACGTCGACATCGACATGGTGCCGTTCCTCACCGATCCGGACACGCCTGCGATGCAGACGCTCGTGAGGACGTACAACGAGTACACGGGTCGCGACGCGAAGGGCTTCTGCATCGGTGGCGGCACGTACGCACGCCACTTCAAGGCCGGCGGCTCCTTCGGCCCGAACGACCCGGCGTTCCCCATGCCCGACTGGGTGGGTGCGGAGCACTCCGCGGACGAGGGCTTCAGCGAGGAGCAGCTCAAGCGCGCGTTGCAGATCTACATCGTGTCCATTGCGCGCCTCATGAGGCTCGAGTTCTAGGGACTTCGGCCCTAAGGCGATTGTGGCTCCGGGCACAAGGGCGCCCCGGGCACCGCGTCAAGCCGTGACGCGCGTGTCCGGGGCGCTTTCCTTTGGTGGGCTTTTGGGGCCTTTGGCCAAGGCGCGGTCGCCGCTGCCTGGGATGCGGGCGCTATTGGTCCGGGACGCCCTCCATGGAGTCCAGCACCTGCAGTATCACGTCGTCCGGATCGAACGCGGCGAGCACGCTCACGAAGTTGCGCGCCACGGGGTAGACCTCCGCATCCATCGACGCACGTGTGCACTCCATAAACGTCTTCGAGATCTCGTCCGTAGGCGCGACGGGTACGCCGTGGTAGCCCAGCGTTGCCTCGACCTCCTGCTGCGACATGGGGCTTAGGGCAAGCCCGCCCTTCTCGCCCTGCGACTGCGCCGCAAGGCCCGTCACCTCCATCACCACGATGGGCGTGATGGAGGGCATGAAGCTCATGGCGCTCCGGTAGCACGCCTGCGCGGCGAGCGCGTTGCCGCGTGCCATCTGGAACGACGCCATGCGATAGTAGCCAAGTCCTATGGCCTCGGGGTCGTGCGCTCCCTTCAGGAACTCCGTCAGGGTGGCCATGGCCTCGTCCGCGCGGCCCGCCTCCTCGAGGCAGCGCACCAGCTGCAGGTTCGCGTGCTTGTCCAACGGCGCCATCTGGCGCAGCCGGCGCGCGTGGGTAAGCGCCGCGTCCGTCTGCCTTAGGGCGAGGTTCGCGACGGAGAGGTAGAAGTGCGCCGCAAAGTACGCGTCCGGCACCAGCAGCAGCGCGTGCGGGTCGTCCGCGTGCTGGCGGTTGTACAGCGTGCGGTCCACGTAGCTCGCGAAGTAGCGCCATACCACGCCGCCCTTGTCCGAGAAGAGCCCGGCCTCGTCCACGGGGCCCACCACGGGCTCGAGCACGGCCTTCGCCCCGGCGGCATCGTGTTTGGTGAGGCATTCCTTCGCGCGCTCGCACGCCCTGTCGAGGGCGTCGCCGCGCACGAACTCCTCGACAATGTCCATGGGGTCCGTGCCCACGGTGCCGTCGATCATGCCCCTCACCAGGCGCTCCGCTGCGGAACGCACCGTGGGGTCCGGGTCGTTGCCGGCAAGCTCCATCACCATGCGCACGTTGCGCCGGGTCGCGTCGTGCTCATCTGGCGGGCACAGGTTCAGCATGATGTCGCTTGCGATGAGGCTGCGCTTGTCCGCCTCCTCGATCGCAAGGCCGCTCACGCTTGGGGCACCCAAGGCGCGCGCAAGGCGCTCCGGAAGGCGACGGCTAGAAAGGCCCACGGGCATGTGGCGCCACGTGGGACTGAAGCGGGGGTCGGCAAGGTCCACGGTCTGCTCCACGGGACGGAGGATGTCATTCTCGACGCGCATGTTGGGCACGAACGGCCTCATGGCGCGCGGGAGGTCGTCCACGTGGTTCAGGTCCAGCCGCCTGAAGCGCCACCGGTCGAAGTCCACGCACAGGTAGCAGCGGTGTGCGTGGGCGTCGTCCACCGTGCCTATGACCCAGACGTGGCGGATTCTCTTCGAGGCGCGAAACGCCGTCGCCGCAAGCAGTATGGCCATGCGCTGGGCGTAGGCGGACGCCGCCTTGCGGCGCATCTCGCGCGAGCTCTGCACCACGCCGAGGCCCGCGACGAACACGGACGAGGGAAACACGCGCTCCGGCGTCAGGTCCACGTGAAACCCAACGTTGCCGTCGGCCACGTTCACGCGGAAGTGCTGCTCGAGGCGGTAGGGCAGCTGCATGTCCTCGATGGCGGCCGCGATTTTGCGGCGCACGGCCCACTCGCCGTCCGGGTCCTCGCCCTCCTCGGAATCCAGCGGCACGTCCAGCCCCGGCGACTGCGCGCACACGGACGTGGCGAGTCCCTGCGTCAGCTTGTAGCAGTCGGCCTCCGTCACGTCCTGCGGGTCGTCGAAGTACGTGCACGCGTAGCGCATCGCGTTCAGCGCGGCCTCGATCTTCAGCACGCGCAGCCGCGCCAGGTACGAAAGCTCGCGCTGCTCCACGCGCACAAATAGCATCTGCGAGTGCGGCGAGCGCACCACGGACATGCGCGGCAGCTCCGTGTCGGTAGAGAAGAGCCCCGCCTCCACCAGCATCCGCGCCACGAAGCGCTCGACGGGGGAGGGCGAGAGGATCGCGGCATCCGTGGTTGCGACGTCGCTGGAGTCGCGCGTCGCCGGTACCAGCGGCGCATCGCCGGGAAGGCGGGCCGCGTCCAGCTCGCGCGCGGCGTCCTCGCCGTCGGTCTGGGCCATGCGGGTGCGGATGTCACCCACCAGAAGCTTGAGTTCGGCCAGGGGGTCCGGGCTCTGCACGATGCGCTCGCTCACGGCGTTGTAGTCGAGCTGAGAGTGCGCGATGGCGGGCTCGCCATCTGCTGCGGCGCCCGTCGGGGAGCCGTCCTCTGCTGGCGCGGCTTCTGCTTGCGTGGCGACGCCTCCATGCGCGGCGGCGGGTTCGTCCGCCTGAGCACCCGGGACCTCAGGCGCGGTTGCGGCAAGCTCGGACGTGCGTGCGCCGGGCTGCCGCTGCGCGAGCGCCTGGTGCGACGGCGCGGCTGCGGCATCGGGCGCCGCGTCCTTCTCGCCCGGCGCCGTGCAAGCACCCTCGCGAACGCCTTGGATTTCCGGCCGCGGGGGAGTCGCCGTTTTGGGCTGGTCGCCGCTTGCCTGCCTGCTTTGTGCCGCGGACCTGGTAAACGCCAGAATCGTGCCTGCGCCAAGCGCCGCGGCGCCTGCGGTGAGCGCCCAGCCGACGCTGTCCAGCGCGATGGACTGGTAGCAGCCGAGCGCCGCCACCAGGGCGAGCGCGCCCGCGCCAGGAATGAGTATGTGCCGCGACGAGAATCTGTCGTGTGTCATGCCGTGAACCACCTAAGTGCCATGGGTGCAGGGGCACAGCGCCGCCCCCGCTCGTGTCTTTCGTTTCTCTTACCCAATCGCACGGCCGTCTTCCAGTGCGTTACCAGTCTCTAACAGCCCTCTATCTGCTTGATCTCGCACTCGTTGCCCCGCAGGAGCACCGTCTGGTCGCTTCCGCAGCTTGGGCACGTGCGACCGTAGCGCACCGTCTCATACGTGTGGCCGCACGCGTTGCAGACGGTGACGGCCTTTATCCGCTCGACCTCCAGCGTGGAGTCGCGCAGCAGGTCGCTCTTCTGCTGCGCCCACTTCCAGCAGTCCACGAAGTAGTCCTCCAGGATGCCCGAGACCTCGCCCAGGCACATGGTGACGGAACTGATGCGCGTGAGCTCGTTCTCGCGGGCGACGTCCTCGATCGTGTCCATCGCCGCGAACACCACTCCCAGCTCGTGCATGCGCTAGGCCTTCCAGTCGCGGACGGCGTCGCGCAGCCAGTCCAGCCACTCGTCCATGCCCTCGCCGGTCTTCGCGGAGAGGTAGATGATCTTGGCGTTGGGGTTGCGCAGGTGCACGTTCTGCTCGAGCT
>OCVV011231581.1_pt1 | contig 34806 bp, 22 predicted proteins | sample 1539721 | NCBI WGS metagenome assembly OCVV01 (sample SAMN02144230, study PRJEB22623) | gut metagenome | biome: sheep rumen | host: Ovis aries | place: New Zealand | reverse complement strand
TTGCCGGTTCTTCCTCGATAATCTCTCCAGTTTCTGGATTGATCGCCGGTTCTTCTTCAACTGCTTCCTCTGCTGGTGCAGTCTGCTCTTCTGCCGGTGCTGTCTCTTCTACTGGTGCAGGCGCTTCCGTTTCCAGGGCGAACTCTTCAGGATAGTACATCCGGATCTCCGGCTTTGCTCTACCGGTCTCCGCGTTCAACATCTCATCGTTGATTTCTTTCTCGCGGATTCTGGCCTGACGTAATTCTTCTTCCTGATCAAATGTGTCGTTGATATGTTCGTTCGCTTCTGAGATACGTTCACGAAGATGTTCCAGCCGTCTCTGTTCCTGCTCAATGTAAGAATTAGCCTTGCTTTCTTCGATTCTGTTCCTTGCCATCTGGAAGATGGAATCTACTCTACCAAAGGATAATTCAGACGTAGCCTGCGCTTTCTCTTCCTGTCCTCTATAAGCTACATAGAAGAGATTCGTCCATGGAATTCCTTCCAATCTGACCACAAACAATCCACGATATTCAAGATTGGACTGCGCCTGGGCAACAATGTTGACGCCATTAATCTGGCCGATAACAAACGGATCGTACTTCTCTCTCATTGATCGGCTGTTGAATGCCTGATACGCAGCTTCACTCGCTTCCTTCATCGAGTCATAAGTCTTGCCACGCACCACAAATCCGGCGCTTTCGTTTTCTTTGATGTAATCTCTTCGACTTTCCGCTTCTCGAATGTTAGCCAGTATCTTCTGTTCAGCAGCGGTTCCATTCGCAATTAAATCCTGATACGCAAACTTGTCCTGCTCGAACAACGCCTGTTTACTGGACAGCTTGCGAACAGTTTCCTGTACTTCCTGAAGTTCAAACAACAGATCATTGTTCGCCGCTTCAATTGTCATGGTTGTGAAAATGTCTGACAGATCCGCACTATCTTCTATTTCACGACTGGTAATCTTCCCACTCATGACAGAGTTGATGCCTGACTGCTTACGTTCAAGCATCTGCCACATAGGAGCATCGAAGGAATTCAGTGTTGAGTAGTTATAAATATCTACTACTTCATTGGTGTTACCCTGACGTATGATCCGGCCATTTCGCTGTTCGTAATCTGCCGGTCTCATCGGCGCGTCAAGATGGTGTGCAGCTGCCAGCTTCTCCTGAATATTCAGGCCGACGCCAGCTTTCTCTGTAGAACCGATCAAAACGCGAATCTCTCCGCTGTTCATCGCAGCGCTCAGTTCGCCCTTCTTCTTATCTGTATTGTAATCATGGATGAATGCAATCTCTGATTCCGGAATACCACCGGCTACCAGCTTTGCCTTGATGTCGCTATACAGATCGAATCCGTACTTCTTCGCTTTCCCTTTGTCCTTTCCGCTTCCAGGAATACCTTTGTCCAGGAAAATAACCTGCGTACCATCGTTGTCAGAAGTCTCTTCGTATTTCTCTAACACATTGGCGACGCACTTATTGACTTTACTGTTCGGCAAATCCAGTTCTTCAATAGGTGTATTCGGTGGTATGAAGCCATGTTCCACAAGAATGCCATGGACAAATCGAAGATCGGTCGCTGCAAACTTCGCATCATTAAACGCTTCCAGAGCAATACTGTCACTCTCTGGATCGTAAATCATACGTGCGTCAATTGCTGCGTTTAGTGCGTCCAATAATCTTCCGGATGGTGAAGTTACGTGATGTCGTCTGACTTCTGGCAGCTTTAATTGCAGATCCTCTTTCGCAACCATATCGAAAGTTCTCATAATCATATTGCCAAGCTCTGGTAGATTCTTGAACTTCGAGAATCGAGTTACAATTTTCGCCTTTGTTCCGGTCGAATTCAGTTCTGGAGCGGACACCAATTCGCTGAATGTTGACGCCCATGCGTCGAATGAATCCAGTCCATATTCTGCAAGAACTTCCGGCTGCAAGTACCGCTGCATATTGTACAGCTCAGACAAACTATTTGTTACAGGAGTCGCAGAAGCAAAAATGATATGATTCTTTCTTTGGTTGAGCATCTGTGTAACCATGTGCATGTGAATACACTTCTGTGATGGCTTGCCACTGGTTACGCCTTTGACTCTTGCAAACCTTGTTGGGAAATAAAGGTTCTTATAGTTTTGCACTTCATCGACAACCAATGCATCAATACCACACTGATCGAGGAATATGTTTATCTGCTCTGAACTATCTGTAATCTTCGCCATGTATTCTTGCAGCGCTTTTTCTACTGATGCAATAGAACGCTCAAGATTATTCGTATCCTTTGAAGACAGGTTCGCTTCGCCGCCCTTTGACTCAGCCAATGCCATCCTATACTTTGATAATTCTGAATCCATGTACTGTTCCATATACTCTTTGGACAGCGGGAACATATCAAAGTTCGATGCACGCATGATGATCATGTCGTATGTACCAGCTTCAATCTTTGCCAGCATTTCCTGACGGTTCTGCTTTGAAAAGTCATTGTCCTGAATTGCAAGAATCTCAGCGGCAGGATACAGCTTATACGCATCCTCCATGAATTCGGCAACTTTGGCATTCGGAACAACAAGCAATGGCTTTTGTGCAATTCCAAGCCGTTTCATTTCCATGATTGTGGCAATCATAGCGAACGTCTTACCGGAACCTACCGGATGTACGAACAGAGAATTTCTTGTCTGTGTTCCTCTTGCGACTGCATTGGACTGATGAGTTCTTAACGTGATTGCTGGATTATGGCCTGGCAATTCAAGATAAGACCCATCGTATTCCCTGTTTACATTGCTATTGTACAGGCGATTATACTTGTCCAGGAGATCCGCTCTGCGCTGTTCATCCTTCCATACCCACAATTCAAATTGATTTCTCAGTTCGTCTGCACGGACTTCAAGTTGATTGGTCTTTTCTCTGTCAATATGTCCATCCGCATCCTTAATAACAAGGTCACGTTTATTAAGAATCTTTTCGATGAGATCATCCGTCTTGACTTTTCCAACGCCGTACTTATCATTCTTTCGATAGTCTGCCCATCCTGTCATGTACCATGTACCGGATGCTGGCTGATAGTACGCTCCTAACGAACCACCACAAATATCATGGATAAACTCACTGGTGTATTCTTCACCTACCCACGGAGAACCAAGAGACACACTGATTTCTTCCGGAGTTAAGTCCTTCGGCATAACTTCTGCCAACTTTGCCATGGCGTCAAAGTCTTCTTCGGACTTGTCCTCTTTTCTTGTCAGCGTTTCATACTTTTCTCTGACGTTGCCGCTGGCCAGCTCGTCCGTCGTTACATACTGACCGGAAATAGGATCGGTATAAATACGACCGGACAGTTCCTTTACTATTTCCTCGGCAGGCTTCCCGTACAACTGGGACATATATTCCAGATCAACACCGCCGGTCATGTTCAAAGAAACAGTCAGTGCATCAACCGCAGAATTAACGTGGGTAATCTCCTGCTTCGGAGATATTACTCTCTCAAAGAAAATATTTCCTTTCTTGTTCTGTTTCCCATTTTCCATTGATGCAAGTTTTGAGTAGTTACCGGAGTCAGACTCATACGCTTTCTTGTTATTCCGGTTATGAATGTACCCGTACTTCTCAACAAACCCATCATACTTCCGTTCAAACTCACGAATAGCTTCCTGAACAACGTCATCATCTTCTGTGGACCGTTCGAGATCGAGAAGATCCTGCCGCGCCTGTAACAGATCGAACATAGCTTTCGCACGTTCTTTCAGGTCGGCTTTCTTCTTTGCAGCTTTGACATCAGGATCATAAGGAACCCAACCACCATCACCATCAGCAGTATAAAGTTCGCCGTCTACCTTGTTGATCGTGCCGATCGGCTGACGTTCGTTCGTGTCGATAACACTACGCTTTTGAATAGTCGGCGCAATCTTCTTTTCTGTTTTCTTGTCCAGCTCAACAGCTTTTCGCTGCGCGGATTCTGAAACGATTCCAGCAGGAATGGCAGGAAGTATATCTGCTATCGTTCTGCCGTCAGGTCTTACTGTTAGTGATGTACCGCCGAACTGATTCGATGTGGATTCAATTGTACCCAGTACCATTTCCGGATGATCACGGAAGTATGTATTGATGGTCAGACCGTTCTCGTCTTCATAGGTTTCGAGGAAGTCTTGCCCGTACTCGTCGTTTACATTCTCTCCCTTCTTCTGGAATATCAGCAGGTCCGTTACTACATTAGTAGCTCCGAATGTTCCGGCAGGCAAACGCACAGCCCCTATCAGATTAGCTTTCGCTGCCATCTGACTCCGCGCTGTTTTGCTCACCTTATCCATTGTTCCGCTGGTAGTAAGCACGGCCATGATGCCGCCGTCCTGCAACATAGACAGTCCTTTGGTTATGAAGTAATCATGGATATTGTGCTTGCTTTCCTGCTTGTATTTCCCGTCATATACTTTGATATTTCCGAACGGAACATTACCTATAATCAGAGAAGGACTACCATTCTTATAGTCCTGGAATCCCTGCACCCGTACATCTACATCATCGTAAATGAGACGAGCCATGCCGCCTGTGATTGTATCCAGTTCAATCCCGGTAATCGCAGAATTCTCTCTTAATGTCTTTGGCATACATCCAAGGAAGAATCCGGATCCGCAGGACGGTTCGAGAATCTGCGCGCTCTTTGTTATGCCAAGCTGATTAACCACACTGTAAATGTTTTCTATCACTTCATACGGCGTGAAGTATGCGCTGGTTATACTCTTTCTGGCAGAGTCCCATTCTTTCTTCGGCAGCAGTTCTTTCAGCTCCTGCTGCATTTCCTTGAATTCCCCTTTCAGCTGGTTCTTCCCGACAAACATCTGCGTCAGACCGCCCCAGCCTGAATAGGATGCAAGGATCTCTTTCTCTTCCAGTGTCGCCTGTCTTCCCTGTTCTGTGATTTCCTTATACAGACGGATAGCATCAATATTATTTCTTGCCCGCTGCGCCGGTGGCAGCGTTGCAGGATCTATTCTTCCTCTTCCAATATAGAATCTTCTGGCGTTAGCGACTCGCGAATCATATCCCTCGCTATCTCGTGTGCCTGCATCTTCGCCATTTCGATCAGCCCGTCCGCTCTCACTGGATCCGTTCCCGCTATCGACAGATACTCTTTCGAGTTCACGGTTTCCTCGATTATCCCTGGTGCTATATTCGCTTCCAGTCTCATTGCTATCTGTGCGGTTTCTTTCAGCAGACCTTTCAGCGTTCCGTCCTTCTTCATCTTCTGGTAACCCTGTGGTTTCAGTTCCCTCAGATAGTTCTCGATCAGTTCTTCCCAGCTCATTGTTTGACTCCTCTCTTCTTATTCTCTCGCGCTGCTTTTCGCTCGCCTTACGTGCAGTCTCCTGCGCTCTTTCCTTCGGCGTAAGTTCTCGTTCTTCCTGCTCAACGTCTGCTACATTGGCTTCTTCCATGAATTCATCATCCAGAAGATAGTCATCAAGATTGTCCGGCAGTGTGCCTTCTGTCACTGGATTCTCCGCTGCCAGTCTTTCCTGCTCCCATCTGATTTCATTCTGCTTTGATACAGGATCCCCGATGATCAATACAGGAATAGTTTCAATTCCCAGATTGTAGGCGGCTAATGCTCTGTGTCGTCCTTCCTGTCCATGGTCTCTGTAGTTCAGATACGGAACATCGAACTTCGTACCAGCGGCCATCATGTGCGTGTACTTCTCAACGTTTCTCGGAACGACACCATGAATAGTTGATTCCATTGTCGCGTCCGTAAATATCTCGAATGCACAACGCTCGATGTACTCTTTCGGAGACATCTCTGCAAGGAACGCACCCTTTCTACCAGCTTTCGCCCTCTCAAGATATTCGTCACCAAACGATGTACCCGTCTTCTCTAAGCTGAATCCTTCATACTCTGTTTGTGTCGCCGGTCTTATTGTTGGCAGAGAATATGCCTGCAGCTGGTTCTGATGAGCCGCACGTTTAAGTTCTTTCATTCGTGCGCCTGCATCATCGAGTTTCTGGTCAAGAGCTAACCGCTCCTTCAAGTTCTCTTGAATCTTGTCCTGAATCTCTTGCCCACGTTCAGTAAGAATTATTGGAGGTCTCCCAATAAGGGAATTGTATTCGTCTTCTTCATCCCACTGTTCTCTTGGCTTTCGTTGAGACTCCTGTTTTAATTCTTCCTCTAATGCTTGAGATTCTTCCCATAAGGACTCGGATTGTTTGCGCGCGTCCGTGAAATCATTTGAAGCTCGTTTGTATTCTTCTGTCTCTGTGTAGCTATTGGCAGGAAGTAACTCCTTATATCGGTCAACGTCTACTTCATTGTTCTCGGCGTCCGCAGTCTCATTGCTCTCTGATCCTGCGATTCTTCCGGAGCGATCTTCTGATTCTCTCTGGTCCTCACGCCCTGGTTCAACTTCTGCGGCCGGTGCGGTCTCGTCTTCGGCAGTCTTCCGTCCGCTTTCATTTCTGCGATCATCGACTGTACCGTTTCCCTGATCCTCGCTGCTTCTTCCGGATGCTTCTGCCGGAACTCGTTCGCCAGTCTCTTCGTTTCCTCTTTGCTGCGCTGCGGTCTCTTCATTCTCTCCATTCGTAGTCACCTTCCCTGTGATTAATGCTTCTCGAATAGCCTGCGAAAGTTCGTCCGTAATGAAGCGGTTTCCTTCCGGATCGGATTCAAATGCCTGACCTTCCCATGTCTGCGTGAAAGGAACACCGTTCCGGTCAATCTCATTCAGTTCCAGAATCTTATCCATGACAAGATGGAACTGATCTTCCGTGTTCCATACGTTATCATCAAACATGCCTGGATACTCTTCCAGCAGATTGGCATAGACAACATCAATGTCTCTTCCCGGACTCTTCTTGGATACCAGTTTCACCTTGCCGGTGATATTCTTCTTGAACGCATTCCATTCCTCGAATGCTCCGCGCTTTCCATCCCTGCGTATAGTACGCGGTCCGTAGGATGCCTTGATGTCATCATCAAAGTGGATCCTTGCGTCCTTCATCGACTGCAGGAATTCGCGTTCCTGTTCAGACAGTACACCGCTGTTTGTCCGGTAATCATTCAGGAAGAAGTCGTATGCCTGATCGTTCGCAAAGTTTGTCAGCGCTCCGTCGGATACCTCTTCAATACCATAATACACTATAAACTTCTGGACATCGGTAATGTATTCTTTCAATTTCTCGTAGGATGATTTTACTTCCCCTACACCTGGTACGGCCTGCTTGACAAGTCTGTGCGCCTTGTTGACGTTCCTGCTTTCCTTATCGGTCAGTGTGATTTCTTCCGGATTGAATTCAAAACTCTGATCGGACAGGTATTCATCCCACTGTCTGCATACCTCTTCGTCAATCTCGTCTACAAAAGCAGCTTCAAAACCATCTACATACTGCTGCATGGTTTCATCTTCCATGAGATTCACAGTGTTAGCCTGCATGTCATCAATTCCAAAGGCTTCTATAAAGTCGTCAAGCAGCTGATAGGTATCCTCTATCAGTTCATCGTCAACTTCTGTTTTCTCTGTTCCTTCTACCACTTCTGATAATGGTTCCAGAACTTCATCCTTGAATCCTTCTCTGACTTCCTCATCGGTTACCAGGTCTCTGAGAATCGGTGCAGTATACCCACCGTGCAGATCGTTCTCTTTATAGAATGCTTTGATAGCATCGTCAAAATGTCTGCCTAATGGATAGGAAGTAGAATAGTCAGCCTGTTCCAGCAGGTCCATAATAATCTGCTGTGCGGTCAGATTGCGATAGTTCGGGATTTCAAAGAATACCTGCTTGACCGGATTGTTTCTGTCCGTTCCATTCAGTCTTACATACAGTGTGTCTCCACTTGCTACCAGGCGAACATTCTTATATCTGTATTCCTTATCCTGATAGTTCTTTGCGTCCTTCCAATTGAGCTTGAGACCCTTCGGTAATACTTTGAGTCTTCTGATTAACCGGTTGCTCTGCGCTTCCTGCTGCGGTTCTGCCTGTGGCTGTGCCGCTGGTGTTGGTTCCGGTTCCGCTGTCTGCGTAACTGGTTCCTGTACTGGCTGTACTGGCTGTACCGGCTGCGGAGTCTGTTCCGTAGTTGGAGCCGGTTCATTTTCTCTAAGGACATTTCCGAACTTGCCATTGAAATAGCTTTCGTCATTAATACGGCTGCTGTCATACCGGATGCCAGACCTTCTCCAACGATCTTCATAGTCCCTCTGTTCCTGTACATTGAAACCTGCATAGTCATCACTTACATAATCCGACTTGTTAGGAATGATCCTGCCGCCGGAGTTGTCTTCGTATACTTCGCCGTTATCTACAGTAACCTGGTTGATTATGCGTGGTATCCTCGCACCATCAAAGTCATCGACTTCAAAGAGAGTGACGCGGCCCCTGTCCGGATCGACACTTACTACATCGTAATCACTGACGTTTCCATCAAGATAGTTCTCCGCTTCCTCGATGGCATTCCTGGTCTGCTGATTCTGCTTGCTGACTTCGGATATATGCACACCACGGTTGACTGTATTCCGCGCACCAGAAACTACCCCGCCACTTGTGTCAGTTGTCGGAGTTGTATCATCTGGTGTCTGCTGTTGTGTCGTAGTTGTTCCCTGTGTAGGTATCGTTTCGTTTGGAGTCGCTGTCTGCTGCGTTGTGCCGCCTGTAGGTATTGTTTCTCCTGTCGGAGTAGCTGGTGTTCTTCTTGCACCTGCAAGATCTGTATTCACGCCTGACAGGTTTTCTCCCTGCAGTTCAACGACCGGCTCTTCTGGTTCTTCCTGCTCCTGTTCCTGCGTCTCCTGTACCGGTTCCGCTACTTCATCCTGTGGCGCGGTTTCTATTTGTTCTGCTGCCGGCGTAACTTCCGGTTCCTGCTCGACAGTCTCTGTCTGTTCCACTTCCGCTGTCTGCTGTGGTTCCTGAGTCTGTACAGTTTCCGGTTCTTCTTCCTGTAATACTGGCTGTTCCTCTACCTGCTCAACGACCGGTGCCTGTTCTTCCGTAGACTCTTCCGTTTCATATACCTGGTCATCATCCGCAGAAATAGGATCCATGGTGGCCGCAGATGCTTCCACCGCATTTGTCAGCTGGTTGACTTCTGCTCGTACTACATTGGTCGACTCTGCATCATCGCTGAGATAACCAGAGAATAACAGCATGTCGGCATAGTCCATGTACTCTGCCATCTCCTGAGAGATTGCAGAGTCCGGATCTGTCAATGACTGCGGGTTCAAGTTGTAGGCCATGAACAACTTCTGTTCAATCTCCGCAGACTTTCTCGCCCATGCCTGCGTGAATCTTCTGTTCCCGAATCCGGACTCGTCCGCACCTGTGAACCGGCCAAGCGCCAGTGACATTCTGTTCGGTACACTTTCCTGTGGCAGACCAACATATCTATAAATATCCTGAATCTGTTCCCTTGCCTGAATCTGCGCCTGCTCCTGAATAGCTCCTTTCAGATTGGCCAGTGCCACGGATCCTACTTTGTCGCCATTCACAATGGCATTCGCTGTCTTAACGAACTTTGGCGGCAGCCCATAATCCTCATTGATACGCTGTGCTGTCTTAGCAATGTCCTGCGCAATCGGAGAATATGTCCGGATCGTTATGCCGGTTTCCGGATCCACGGATCTCATGTTCATGCTGCGTCTGGTGTTGTTGATGTTGGCACCAGTTGCAATTACACCACCTACGCCACCCATTGCAGCACCAAGACCTGCAGCACGGGCAGTATCTACGATGTACATATCTCTGAACGCCTGAGACGTTGCCTGTTCTTTCGTCATCCCGTTACGCATATACTCATCTACAGTCTGTGCATAACTGGAACGATTGCCCATGATGATCTGATCGGCAGCTGTCTGTGTAATATTTGCGAATCCTTCACCGCCTGCTTCTACACCCATCTGCTGAGCAAGGTTAATACCAAGAGTGCGCACATCCTTGATTGGTGCAGTTCCTTTCCCGATACGGAAGAATCCTTCTACAGCTGGTGCTTCGGATATGAATTCCAACACACCATTAGCAAAGGCGTTAACTGCTGCCTGCTGCTGCGTTGCCCCTCTGCTCAATGAATCCATCCAGGTAGTCTGTGCAGACGTAGACGACATGGATGCTGTTACAGCTTTAGTTCCGAATCCTCCGGCAGTCAGCATACTGGCGGCCATGTCCAGTCCGGTTCCTACGCCCTCATAAGCGAAACGCGCCGCTGCATCAATGTACTTATTGCCAGTATCAATGTTGTTCTCAACATTAGACCGGATCTGAGATCCATACATAGATGCTCTGTTCAGTGCGCTGTTTTCATCTACTGGTCTGTATGGTGCAGCTCCACTCGCATTCGCCGCTGACTGCAATGCATTCATAGCTGTTGCCATCGGACCGGTTGTCGCATTGAGTCCAGCTGATACCGCAGTACCAAGTACAGGGTGTTCTCTTGAGAACTGCTGTAACTGCTCCGCTTCCGACTCTGCTGCTTTTGCATTCAGCTTTGTATAGGCCAGTGCGTCATAGTATTCCTGCGCCCTCTTTTCTCCATGCTGGCTGAATAAATAGTTATAAGTCTGACGTTCCAGCGGAGTCATCTGTCGAATAGCTTCATCATCAATCAGTCCATTGTATCTGCCTGCGGTTGGCGTACTCTGTGCCGCGTTCCCCTGAGACTGCCAGGTTGAAGCTCTGGCATTCGGATCCAGCAAACCAACATCTTTCAGTTTTCTGTTTCCGTTACCTGATCTGTTGTACTCGGCCATTTCTTCGTTGGCCTTCTGAATGATGTTCCGCTGCTGTAAAGCATACACTTCCTCATCCTGATTCTGTGAATCCATCGTTCCGAAAAACGCCCGCGCAAAAGCTCTCTCCGGATGCAGGGATGCGTCGGAAACTCTTCCAGGCGCTTCATCGAAATCGTAGCTTCCGGATCCGGTCTGTGTGTATCCGGTTCCGAATGTGCCGCCGGAATATCCGTACTGCTGACGGACCTTTTCTGCAAGTTCATGCGCCCTTGCTGCTGTCCGGCTGTCTCCGCGTTGCATGGCCTGCGTGTACTGCCGCTGATAACGATCTATCTTCTGCTGTTCGCTGAGTGGCAGACGTTCTTTGTCAATACGGCTTAAACTGTTCGCACCTTCTCCTGGTGCGAACCACTGATAAGATCCATCTGCATTGACGCCGCGAACTGTCTTCGACATGTTCTTGCTGACTACCGTATCACCGATACTTAATCCCTTTGGCGCGGACCCGTCCGCATTGGCCTGCACTACTCTGTTTCCTGCCTGCCGGATTACACCAGGATTCAGGAATGCTTTGATCGCTTCTTCCAGTCTGCCTTCCCCGCCGCCCAGAGTAGGATTGACTGAGCCGCCGGTATTAAAAGTAGAAGATGCCGATTCCCCGAACTTCCCGCTGGATCCACCATGCACCCTGAAATCTGTTCCGGCATTGCCGTTACCACCAGAAGGAAGTTCCGCTCCCTGCACCGGTCTGATTGCTGCACTCGGCGTCTGTCCAGTCGCCTGCTCCATCCGTGCCGCTGCGTTCTGTATTGTTTCCGATACAGTCTGCGGTCTGGTCTGTTCTTCAAAAGAACTGAATGAACCACGGTCAGATAATGCCTGATCCGCTGTGGACTGTTCGGTTGTTCCGAACCGTTCCCCTGTTACGGACAACGGTTCAAACCGTTCTTCTCTGTTCCGGATCTCATCACCCTTGTCACTGTTGAAAGCGGCGACTGCATTGGTGAAAGAATTGTCAGCATATTTACTGTTGATCTTGGACAGGTCAATCTTGCTGGTCATGGTCTCGGTTGCCTGCGCGAACCGGTCCCTTATACTCGGTTCATTGCTTTCTCCGATTCTGCCGATTGGTGAAACAGTAGATGTCCGCTGTTTAGCCGTGTCCATAGCCTGCGCAATGTTGGACTTGATGCTGTCCCCGCCGGTGCTGATGGGTCTTCCTGGTGTTGTCGCTGTACGCTCAACAGCCGTGGACGCAGCACGGCCCACGGCTTCCTTAATGTTGCTGCTCGGCGTCGGCAGCGCCGCATTACTTCCAGTTGATCCGCTGCTGGAAGTCTTTAACGCTGCGTTTGCCTTTGCACTCTCTGCTGCAGAGCTGAGCGCTGACCCTGCGTTCTTTTTCTTTTTGTCTGGTGATTTGAAGATGTTTGATGTAGCCTTCTTAATGCTGTCGAAAACTCCCATTAGTTTTCCTTTTAATCCTTCCTGACAATCGGATTATGCTATTCGTTCTGTGGCCATGTCATGCTATGTTGGATAATGTTGGATGATGTTGGATACTAACCCTGACGCGATAACCACTCTGCGATTCTCGGCGCGTCGAAGCCTTCCGCTCGCAGCTGGTCCGCAATCTGCGCAGCCTTGAGCAGAAGTTCCTGATTGCTGAGACCAATCTGCTGCCGCTGGATTTCGTTCTGTGCTTCGTTCTGTTCTTTGGTAATGTCAAGCTGCTGCTGTGACTGGCCCAGTCTGGTCTGATCTTCTGCATTGTTGATTGCATCCTGATTGAGCTTGTACAGATAGTTGTACAGCTGGACAATGGTATCCATCTGCTGTTGTACGCTCTTTGCGTCGTCTTCATATAGACTCTGTGCGTAGTTCCTGGAATCGGACATCAGTTCCCGTGCAAGGTCATTGATTGCGGTCTGCCGTTCCAGTTCTGTTGAAGCGGCCGCCTGCGCTTTCAGTGCTTCGGTTGGCAACTGTCCATAGAATCCGGAAGTCAGTGCGGACCGGTTCAGCTTGTCCATGGTGTTCTGCAGCGCAAGGTCATACCGCGCATTCATCTGATCGGTCGCCTGCGCAAGTGCCTGCTCCCATGACAGAGAATCATAATCATTAATGTATGGTGTTCTTCCGATCCCGTATTCCGATAACTCGCTATACAGCTTGTTGTAGATGTCGTCATCCGTCCATCTCTGTACACCCAGAGGACCCATGCTGTCATTCATGTTGACGCCCAGTACAGACCAATAATTATCACCCACTCTGAATCTGGTATTAGCTGATGTGATCCCGTACTGAGACGCAACCTCACCAAGATCCTGACCGGTGGTTACCAGGTAGGTCTTGTTATCTGCTCCGAATGCCAGCATGTCTGGTGTCAGCACGTTGCCATTAGCATCCCGGAGTGTAACTTCTTTCCCGGTCTCGTCCGTAATCTGTACTGGCGTGGATACCAGCTTGACCATGCTTCCATCGGTCTTAGCTATGTACTGCTGTTTGGTGTTCGGATCTGTTACCACGCCGGAATAGGTTGACTGTTCGCCGGTGTTTGGATCTATAAGCCGTACCGCATCTCCGGTCATCGTGTTATATACGATCTGATAATTCTGATCCGGTGGCGCTGTTGCCGCGTTCGGTTCTTCTACCAGACGGAATCCGCTGCCTTCCGATCCTCCGCTCCAGTATCCATACTTTGTCCGCAGATTCTCTGCTGCATCATGGGCCGCTTTCATTCCGGCCTGATCGCCTTTTGCATTGGCCTGTTCCCACTGACGTTTCAGCTGTACCATCTGATACTTGTCATCATCACTGAGGTACTGCATGTCTGCGTCACTGAGTCGATTCACGCTGCTACCATCTGCACCGCCATAGTATCCATACTTCAAACGCAGTCTTTCAGCCTGTTCGTGTGCAGCCTGCATACCGGCCTGATCCCCTCTGGCGGCTGCCTGTTCATACGCCTGCTTGTACCGCAGCATGTTGTATTTATCATCGTTGCTAAGATACTGCATGTCTGCATCATTCAGCTTGATATACTGACTGCCATCATTACCGCCCAGGTATCCATACTTTGCACGAACCCGTTCAGCCTGATCGTTGGCGGCCTGTCTTGCTGCTTCTGTAGTTGCGCTGCTCCATGCGTTCTTAGCCTGCAGAATAGAATCACGGTCCGCTCCGCTGGTTACATACTGCCGGTCATAATTACTGAGCTGCTGGTTACTTCCAGAAGATCCGGTCTGTGAAGCTGCCGGTGTTGCCGCTGCATTGTATGTCCTCTGCGATACACCTTCTAACGATGTTCCGGAAGATGATGGAACGCCTGTAGACGATCCGGACGATACTCCAGTATTGTTCTTGTTCTGCTGAGATGTTCTTACAGATCCGTTGCTCTGACTGGCGGCATTGCTGCCCTGCGAAACAGAATTCATAGCATTGGTTATCATTCTCGTCTGATTGTCTCTATTCGAATTCTGGCTTCCGGTCGCTGCGCTCTGAGCCTGATCCATGCTCCGTCTCAGCAACTCATCATTGTTCGTGTTGGTCGCTGTTCCTGTTTGCGTAGCCATTGTGTTGATCCTTTCTTTATATGCATATATGAGAAAGGCGAGAAGTATCCGCTATTCTATTTGCGTACCTTCTCGCCAAAATTAACCATTATTAATGAATGTGAACTACTTACTGATCGGCCATGATCGAATCCATGCTATAGTCAGCCATGCGCTTGTTAAGCCAGTATGTTTCGGCAGTCTTCAATTCCTTGTCCACATCACAAATGATGTCTTTCAGGAACAGCGCTCCGGCAACTTCTCCGATCTGCATCAGTTCCGTGTACATGGACTCGTACAGTTTCTTAGTTTCCTTCTCCCACATCACCCATGTTTCTAAGCCGGTCTTCACACCGTTGCGGATGGTAGATGGCTGCACATCGAAACGCGTCTTGCCGTACCAACCGGAAGGAATGACTTCCACCTGGTCAAAGTTGACTGGAAGAATTAACTGATTGTAATGGTCGATATAGTACCGGTGCAGACTGCGAAACGCTTTCGACTCTTCGCAGAATTGATGCTCATGGAATTTCTTGTATCCGCACAACCCGAGGAAGTGATAGTAGTCTGCCATTTCCTCATGCATCATCATTCCTTTCAGCATGTGATCGGAAATGTGAGAAAAGATTTCTGCGGTAGTCATATCAATTCAACTCCCGGTCTACGGTTATATGTACATCACCTGTGACTTCTACTCCGATATTGTTGATCTGAATCACAACCGGACTGTAACCACAGGTTCCACGACAGCAGTTTCTTTCCGGTCCTTTGACGAATGTCCTGACACTAAATGGAATGCCTGTTGCCGTTGTCGCTCCGGTAATGGTAATCGCAGCCTGCGGAAGTTCTACACCGTTTCTCAATACCTGAAACTGAATGTCTCCGGCAGTACCAGCCTGAACCACTCCGTCGAATACCAGTTCATAGATTCCACAATTGTTCAGGACGATAGTACCAGTACCGGACAATTCCACATCATTTCGTCTGTCGAAAGGTACAGCATTGCTGAATGTAACCGCACTCGCCGCAGGAATTGTGATCCCTTTAGAATAGGCTTCTAACATGTGATCCCTTCCTTTCTGCAATTATGCGATTAGTTATAACCGTTTCCACAAGGACAATTGCAGAACGGAGAAGTGCCTGCATTATAAGTCCATCCGTTCGGATAGCGAACCACGCCGCTCATGGCATTCTGCAAAGTCAGGTCATTGATCTGCTGCTGCATCCGTTCAATCTTATCCTGCTGCATCACGGCACGGGTAGTATTGCCTTCTTCTCTTACAGCGGCGATAATCTCTGCTTTGCTGAGCGCGTTCTCATAACGGTTCTGATCAATCTTTGAACCAAGTCCTGCGCCGGTCTCAGAAATAAGCATCTTAGTAGAACAGCAGCAATCATTCTGGTTTGCCAGCTGATTAGCCTGACCAATTCTTACTTCCGCCAAATCTCTCTGAAGCTCACCGTATTTGTCATTGATTGCTCCAAGAGTATCATGGAACGTCTGATTAGTAGCTGCTACAGCCTGTGCAGTACCGGCAGTAATCAGATTCATGATGTCTCTGTTCTGATCCTGCAGGTCATTGAAGTTGAATCCATTCTGTACAAAGTCCTGCGTAGCGTACTGCGGCTGGTATCCTCTATTACCAACACCGAATCCGCCATTGCCAAACATTGCGAGAATAGCGAACAGCCAGATCATGCCGTTCCATCCATTCATTCCATCGTTGTTCAACAGAGCAACATCTGATGCTGTTAATGCACCGTTTTCCATTGGTATCCATCCTTTCCCCTAACGTCTCGCATCAGGATTTAATTAAGGAAGATATATTTGATTGTTGCCCCTTCAATCTTGTCGTTCAGTCACAGTGTATATATTTCTTTTCCAGCATGAAAAAAATTTGCCAATAAAAAAGTCTCACAGATAAACCGTGAGACTATTGGATAACTCTACCTGATTGTCATTCCATTAGCGGAACATTGAAAGTACGTCCTCCGGATTGATTCCGTTCTGTGATGCCAGATCATAGAACGCTTTCTGTGCGTCACCACCATACTGATTCTGTATCACGTTCATTACATTCTGTACCTGCGGGCTGTTCTGCATTAAGTTCTGTAAAAGCTGCTTAGGATTGTTGCTTCCTTGTATCATCTTGAATGCCTGCACATACGGATTAACCGATTGCTGTGCCTGTTGCTGCCCCTGTGGATTCTGGTTCCGATTCTGTAACAGTGGATTCATTGCTGTCTCCCTTCATCTGTTGTGCTGCCAATACCGCCTGCATGGTTCGCTCTAACTGATCCATTCGAGCCATCACAGCATTAGCGTCAACAGGCTTCGGTGGTTCATAAGGAATGAGTTGATACGGATTGATCGTTGGATACCCTGCACCATCGGTCATAATGATATATACCAGTGGATCGTTCTGGTCCATCACAATTGCATTGCTATTCGGCAGCATCATGGATACGAACGCCTGCGCTCCCTGCATTCCATTCACTTCCGGTATCTCAAACTTCTTTGGAAATCCCATTGGTACTGTGGTTCTCTGAGCATTACCCCAGACGTTAGGATTGTTACCATAGTTCTGACCGTTGTTATTCCTCGGAAAGATTGGATTATTCTGCATGGTTTCCCTTCTCTCTGTACAGCATGAGAATCATTTCCTGCCTGGTCAGCGGCTTCTGCATCATAAGATTGCCGGAAGAATCTCCTTTGATGATTCCTTCCTGCTTTGCCCAGGCTACCGCTTTGTCGAGTTCTTCTCCCCAGTCTGACTTCGGTTCCTTTGCCTTCTGTGCGATCATGGTTTCATACATCTGATTAAACTGTTCCTGTGTCACTTTCTCTTCTCCTTTCTTTTCTTTTTTCTTCACAGCAGTGTTTGTCGTACTCGGCTGTGTGCTTGTCGCCGTTGTCTGCCCGTTGATTGCCGCAAGGAAGTTATTCCATTTAGCATTGTTCTTCCCTGCCATACGCGCCGGACAAGACTTTCCGGACACATCCCAATGTCGAATGATCGTCTTTGCGTTCGGGCAGAACTTCCGGATAAATATAATCAGCTCCCGGACCGCTTTAATCTGCGCCGCCGATGGATCCTTGCTGGCATTGTCGCAGAGTTCAATACTTACACTGTTTGTATTCATACACTTCTTGTAGTAACTTCCTGCGCCGTTCGACTGTGTTACAAATCCACCAACCGCATAAGCGATTCTTCTAAGTTCTATAGACTGATAAACATCTCCGTTCTGTGAAACAAAGAAGTGCGCTCCTGCCGACCTGGTATTCCCGTTGTGGAAGAAATCGCAGTTGTTCTTCGCCGTGTCGCCGTTGTTGCCGGTATAGTGAATGACAATGTACTGCACAGCAGTCAGCGCTCTCTGGCCACCGTAGCTGATCGGCTTAGCTGGAATATATGGATAGTTCGACATGTTACCTACTCTCCCTGGACTCACTGATGTGCTTTCGGTTTAACGCCCGGATCGAATCTCCCAGACCTTCTGTTGTCGGGTCCACTATGATACCGACCACACCTAACAGATCAATCAGGATCGTTGCCAGATTAGTGACCGTATCTTCACTGATTGCCGGAACAATTCCAAGCAATCCCATCACTTGATAAACAAATACGATCGTCATGGTCACCAGTGAAAGAGCAGTATATTTATTCTGGAACCGCAGCGGCCAGTTAATTTTGTGCTTCATGTTATCACTTCCTCTATTCAACAACGCACCAATCTTCTGCGAGAATGTCCGACTGACTGGCTAACCACATTTGATAGGTTCCGTCAACACAGCGCATCTGCAGGTACGGCCTGCATCTGAATAGCGTTCCTTCCGGAATATGCCATGTCTCTGATGTGTTCTTGTTGCACGGGATTCCGTCTGGATACCCTGGCTGATAGGCTACAGCCATTCCTTTTCCATTCCATCCGGTTCTCGCTATTAAGTTCCCCTGTTTTACCTTTGCTAACGCTTCTCCGAAATCCATACTTCTACTCCTTTCTCTCGTTCGGCAAATTGTCGTTATTCTTCTTTGACCGTATCACATTCCACAGTAGGACGGACGTCAAAAGAAAAGAAGCCCTGCAATCGCAGAGCTTCCCACTCTCTATACCGCAATGGGTAACTTTTCTATCTCTTGCATAATTGTGTCCAGGTCTCCGTTGAGTCCGAGTCCCTTCGCTGCTTTATGCATTGCCTTGAGATTTTGTTTGTCATCGAGTTCGATTTCCCCATGGCTGATGTATGACTTGCCAAGCCAACTCACGCGATCAATCAGTATGACTTTGAGCGCTTCGGCCTGTGCGTCGTTCTTGTCCTGCTCCTTGTCCTGATTATGCCAGTGCCGTTGCAGGCACAATGTTACAATGGACATCAGACCGGATACCAGACCGGCGCTGAGAATAGTTAAGAGAATATCCATGGCTTACTCCTTAGTTAGCGATAACCCTAATGTATGGATCTGCAACTCCTGTTTTAGATGTTAGAGTTAGTAATCCGGTACTATCAATTGTGAATGTCCAATAATGTGACAAATCGGACACACAGATTGTCCCGTTGGCTACATCGCCACTTTTGATTGCTTTCACAGATATAGTCACGCTGCCAAAATAGTAGTTTCTATTGCACGATATAGTAAGAGCATCATAATCTAACATTTCCGATGGGATCTGATATGTACCATTTAAAGCAATCGCAGAACTTGAAACGCTCTCTTTATTCTTGAGTCTCCATGTCCCCCATGTCCCGCTGTTATAAGTCCGAAAGTAAATCTTCTTTCGGTTTGAATTTTCAACAAGAATCTGGACCTTCCAATCCTTGCCTTGTGCTACAACGTAAAGGCTGAATCCACTTCCACATTCAGTCGGAAGATGCGATATTCCCTGTGCCTTAGCCCACGACTCGCTGTAAAACTTTCCTTCTTCCGTAAAAAAGTTCAGGTCAGCATCTGTAGCCAATTCATCGCCAGTTGGGAAACCACTGTGATTCCTTACCCACACTCCGAAAGATCCACTGTTGTAAGTGCGAAAGTAAATCTTCTTTCGGTTTGAATTTTCAACAAGGATCTGGACCATCCAATCCTGTCCCTGATTTAAAACATATAAGCTAAATCCACTATTTAAATTTGCAGGAATATTACTTAAAGTTTGAGTATATGATCCGTATGGAGAATAATATTTACCCTCTAAAAGATAATCATTTAAATCATCGTAAGCTGTTATTTTTTTACCTGTATAATAGACTCCTCCTGTAATCGAGTTAGAAGATGATTCTCTTGTATTATACCGTGTAATATATATATTTGTTTGACCACTAATAGAATACATATCACCGTCAAATTCAATTAAGGTTTCTATTTCCTCATAATAAGACCTATTATCATAAGCATGATACTGAGCGACATTACCAGTATTCAAATCAAATGTTCTCAAATATGACTTCTCATCATTTTGCGATATAACAATAAAGTTTCCATCCTTACAATGACTTCCTTGATCTGTATCGTCAATATTCGGAATAGATCCAAATGGGATAGATTTCATTAAGTTAAAATTTTCGTCATATATTTCTATATTAGTAGAGCCTACATAATAAACATTATTCTTCCGATCATAGCTAATCTGATACACTGTCTTATCAATTGAAAATACTCTGGAAATTGCAAGAGTCGATGGATTTATTTCAATGATTTTATTGTTATTTGTTCCAGTGTCCATCGGTGCTACATATATTTTATCAGTATTCGGATTGTATGTTAAATCGTTAACATGTCCTATGTTTAAATCCCCGACTCTTTTAACAACAGTTTTAAAATCCTTTTCAACTTCAACAAGCATTCCAATTGTATAATCCGCATTTGTAAAACCGAGAATGATATGGTCCAAACTATCAACGTATACCGCACTTTGTATCCATTGATACGTATTATTCTGAGTGTAGTAGTATTTATTTATTTTCAGAATATTATCTCTTGAATAGCTTGCTTCTTTCAGTCTATTAGCTTTAATAATTCGGCTTCCAATGGCAAATGTATCGTATATGTTTATCTTACTTTCCCTTGCTTCCCCAATTTGAGCCTGTAAAACTGAGTCTCTATTCTCGGATTCTTCCCTGCCGTACTGATCTTTAAAATACTTTTTCTCTCCATCGACAACAGCGTATGATGTAAAATTTACATTATCTAACATGATATCCCTCTCTATTTATCCAAGAATACTTTCCATCACAAGAACTTTTACAAATCCTATACCGCTTTAAAGTGTCCTATATCATCCCCTTGTGACATTTCGTTCAATCAACGGTTTCATATACGCTACCCCTTCACTAATGCTGATAGGTGTAAGCCCTGCATTTAAGGCATATTGTACAAATTCGTTGAATCTTGTATACCCTATTTGATAACCGTCATCATCTGTATTGCTGTCCCATGTCATGTCATCCCACTCATTAAAATGTGTCGTGATGATCAGCCATCCGCCTTCGTCACTACTTACCAATTCGTCAACTCTTGCTTTGCATCTAGCCATTGTGCCAAGTTCAGATACGTTGGTATCGTCCATGACATCTCCGGATGAAGATAATCCAGTTCTATGAAATGTATAAACATTGTTATCATAAATGGTATTATATACGTCACCAGATGTTGTGAAAGCTACGTCAAAGTTTAAATCTTTTGCAGTTTTAATATTGCCTTCTGAAATGCTCCCGTAGGGAATAATCCAAGAGTTTCTACAATTAATAAGACCAAGCGATTGGAAAGCGTTTATTGCACGTATATAATTTTTTCTTGCTTCTACTTCATCGTATTCAGGTGATGTTGGTTGTAAATATATCTCTTGTGAATCACAATGAAGACACAAGTTAAACCCCTCTGCTTCATACTGTTTCAAGGTTTCAAGATTATTTCTCCCGTCTGTGTAGTGTTTCGTACATACAGCATATGACCCTTTTATGCCATTGTGCATACATGCTTGATAATACCGGTTTACATAGGTATCGCTTGAAGTATCATCATCTATAAACGTAATATATTTAGGTTTTCCGATGGATACAGGAATAACATCTGCACGTGTTAAAAATTCGGAAAGCGTTGGAATATAAACATAATCGTTAGCTTCATAACTGCTATAAATCGTAAATCTAAGAGTCATTCCAATGGCATCAGTTGGAACGGTGATTATTTCGCTATGTTTATACACGTTGTTTTGTATAACATTTTTGCTTGAGTCATAAAAGAGAACAATGACAACTATATGACGGTTGTCGGAGTTAAACGCAAGAACTATTTTATTGCCCGGATCAATTCCAGCGGGTAATGAATAAAAACTATGCCACATATTGTAAAAAGATGTCGCAGTAGCAGTACCGTGAATATAATATCTACTGGAAGATTCATCCCATTCATAGGTTATTCCTTGTGATGTTTGTGCAACTTTGTTATAGTTCTCGATACCATAATATTTATTGGCTTTAATAATAAATATTTTTGCTGTCGTTTTTGTACCTGTTAAAGATACCCCAGAGTCTACGCTTAATCTAACATACATTCCTGATGCATTTGACGGTATCTTAATATCTGTGTTGTTCGCAATGTATCTGATTGGAAGTATAAGGGCATCATTTAGATCATAAAATGCAACTTGCCATTGTACACCGGTGACTACGCCATCAACCACAAAATACAAGTTATCACCGGGGTTTAATCCTTGTATGAGCGATGCACGATTGTAATATACGTTAGTGAAAGCAATATTGGTTGATGTACCATTTATTTCAAACCCATCGGTAATTGGTGTAAATGTAATCCCATTATGAGCAGTTTTTTCAAAGTTTCCAAACAAAAGAGTGTTAATCTGTGTACCATAGATAGAATTTTTGATTTTGTCATATGCATCAAATAATTCCACATTGGTCTTTGCGTTTAACATTGAAATGGCGATTGATTCATCGACAGTATAGTTTTCGATCAGTCTCAAGCGGACAACAATTCCTGTTGCATCTTCTGGTATGACAAATTCAAAACTTTCGTTTACATTGTAAACAATCCTGTTGTCTGTGCTTTCTCCCCTGTAGATCCAAATGTCGCAAAGACATCTCTGACGGCTTTCTACCGTTGTCGAATAATTGAAATAATACCGCTGTCCTGCTTCAAACACTTCTGGCAGTTCAGAAGGGTTATAGAAGATATTGCAAAGCGACATTGAATGCGTTGTTTTTGTGCATGTTACATGGCAATGCTCTTTGTCCGTCCATGTGAACGTGGTATTGTTGTGCGTCTTGGTTTCTTGCTCACCGTAGACAAGCACATTCTCGGCGTTATACTGACGCATAGCACTCTTTAAGTTATTAATGTTATCTCCTGTGACTTTGGAATCTGCCGCCGCACCAGCTACAGTCAGAGTAGTATCCGTGTTAACTCCTGTTGACTGATACACACCGCCAACGTACCAATTATCTTCGTTCCAGTAGTACCATGATCCGGTTATATATTCGTCCTCATCACCTGTGTAGACGTATATTTTAGTATGATCTGTCATTTCGGATGCCGTATGAGCAACTAACGGAGAACCTACTGCTGCTCTTAAAGCTGTAATCTGTTCTATTCTCTCCTGCTTTTCTTCGTTGATCTCAATTTGTCTGTTATGGATTTCCTCATCAATGCGAGTTTTGTTTTCATTTACAGCAGCTACTATGTCTGTGTTATCGGTAGTCTTTAAATCCGACAGACTACCGATTTGATCCTGCAAAGACGCATCTCTATTCTCTGATTCCTGTCTTCCATAAACATCTTGAAAATATTTTTTTTCGCCTTTTACTATGATGTAATCTGTATATTTAATATTATCCGACATAATATCAACTCCTGTGTTTATCAAAGCATATCTTCTATTATAAGAGCTTTATCAACGAAATATACTGGAGCATCTATGCTGAATACGAGTGCTTCATCTACAAAATAAGCAAATGGTTTCGGCCCGCGATACGGTCCGCCACTTACCCATTCAGAACCATTCCAGTAGTACCAATCCCCATATGTATAACCTGGTTCAGAACCTGTATATACATATATTTTTGTTATGTCTTTCATATCATCTGCTTTTAAAGCAGGTGCATGATTGGAACCAATTTGTGCGGAAAGTTTATCAATAATTTCCTGTGCGTCCATGTCGATGCCACGCAAATTACCGCCGATTCTTTCAAGAAAATCATTGTCCCCAAAATTAAAGTTCAGGTTTACAAATCCTACACCGCCTTGTTCCCCGTTTGGATGTATTGCCAAAGGATTGAACATGCGAAACAGCTTATCAAGATCCGCTTTAATAAATTCCGGCCCGCGATCATCAACTGAGTAATCGCCCTCGCTGCCGCTGAATTCTCTGTATGGTCTCATTGCAACAACACCTCATCTTTCAAAATAGTTGGAAGTACATAATCTGTATTTTCGTATATGAATCCGATACCGATCAACGTAACCGGATCGTCCAGATTGTTATTGATAAACTCAATCTGGAACGTGTTGCCTGGTATAATCGTCTCCACTACTTTGACAATAGCTTCCCGATATCCCCATGCAGCTCCCCACATGCGGCCGTAGTACAACGAGTCAGCCAGATCCGCTGCCCTTACTGTATACTTCTTGTAACCAGCGTGGATGATAATTTTCAGAGATGAATCTATCCGGTCATGCTGCTGGAATATGAATCCTATCAGCTGTGCGTTCTTATTCGAGAACGGTGTACCAAAATGGTATTCTTTCGTCTTGACATGCAGGCTTATTGGTTTGTCTTCTCCAGTATCTACATCGACATCGGAATAACCGTCAAATGCTTTTAATAAATAATGGATAGACGCAAAGCACAGCCCGTCAGATGATACAAACCATCTATTCACGATCCATCCAGTAATCAATGTAAATGCAGCCGATGACCAGTCATATTTAAGAACAAGTCCATCTTTGGTTCCATCTGATGTCGTGCTGAGATAATAGGCGTTCTCATAGAAGATGCCATCTATTAAGCCGGGATCGCACCCTGTAAAATACTTGATTGTTTTTTCTACTTTGTTATCTGAAATGTTTCGGATAACATTTTGATTTTCCAATATGACGTAAGTATCATTGAGAACGGCAGCACTAACTGTAATGATTCCTTCTTTCGATAGGAACGTAAAACTGTTTGGAGTCATTACCAGCGAACGTGGTGCAATGCACCCATAAGGAATGTTCAGCGGTTTCCAGTTCGCGTCTTCCAACGGAGAGATACCAGTCCATGCATACCATCCGTTTTCGTAGGATACCAGTAGATAATCAGACAAGTCGATCATTCCAGTAACTTTCCCGAACCCGTTGACAGCTGGATATACTTTATTAATATCTGCTTTCCAGTAAAGAGGATTTCCAATTTCAGAATAATAAACGGCGTGATCGTCCGGATTACCTGCTGCGAATACGCGGAAAGAATAAGTGTGTACGCAGAAAATGGTACACTTGCTTATATCGGCTATATTGCAATCGTTGTTTTTTCCTTGTACTTTTGTTTCAAACAAAAACTGAATACCAGTATTTCCTGGATCTAAGTATCCCTGTTCTACTGCCCCTGCATTTTTACATTCCAATACGATCAGGTTTCCGGAAGCCCGTACAATGTCCCAGTTCTCATTTCCACTTATCATAGATTTAAGATCAGTTATTATTGATGATGGAGTTGCCCCTTGGGCGACTGTAAAAAAGAAGGACTGTGAACTGCCATCCGGATTATTTAATGCGAGAGTAATAGATCCTGCCGATAAAGCAGATGTTAAAATCTTTATGCTGATCCGTTCTTTTGCTGACGGATCATACCCGGAGTATTCTATGCGAACATTCGCAGATGAGAAATTCAGTACATCAGTGCATTCTTCCCAGTTCATCCATGCGTGTTCGCCCTTGAAATCTTCTGTAGAAAGATCCACTCCCTGCCGATTCTGAACGGACTTGTAGAACGCGCCTTTTGACCCCTGCTCATTATTTGTGCATCTAACAACATCTCCGTACTTTAAATCGACGATTCCACCACCTTCTGTACTGTAATCAAACGCTCCCCAGGAATATAACCATGCACCATCTGTGAAGTACAATGTGTTGTAAACGACAAATGGATATATCTTTTCCGCACCTGGAGACAGGTCTATTTTATGAAGAAATACTTTCGATTCTACGTGCCATTCATAGAGCTTACTATCAATTACTACTGCGACCTTATCCTGACTTCCAATACGCCATGAATAAGCATCTGTGGCATTCGCGTTGAACAAGACAGGATGCAGTTTCGTGCATCCCTTTCGTGTATGAAGCGCATGTAATTCGGCAGCATAGTCCGCATTCTCAGACATGGCAAACTCGTTGTCTCCAATACTGATAGCAGACGATGTATCGTTGTAACCACCGGAGAAGTCTGAGTATACTGCCTGCTTGTAATTCGTAGCCATTTACAGTGTTCTCCTTCCTGGCGGCATTCTCTTCCTTCTGTGCTGCCTGCGGTTCAGTATCCTCGCCGCATCTTCCATTGCGCCCTGGAATTCTTTATAGAAGGATACCGCGCTGTCGTCGGTCTGCCCGAATACCCGCGCCCGAATCCTTGCGGCAATGAAATACTTGAGTCCAGCGACATACTGTAACGGAAGATCTATAGGATCGTATTCCGTCTCCGGAAGTTCCGGCTGCGCAAAGTACAGTATCTTATATGTGCCTGGACTGTAAATGACAACGCCACCATTGATCACATCATAGTCATCTACCTGCACGTCATTTTCATTAATCATTCTGTCCAGAAGCACCAGTGTGTGTTCCGGATGATACATTTCATATTCTGTGGTAGTCGTCAGTTCTTCTACTATGAACTTCCCTGCACGGAAATACTTGCTGACCAGTACAGGAATTTCTTCTCGAATCCAACGGAAGCAGGTTGCTTTCTCAATCTGCAGGCCGGAGAGTAACTGCGCATGGATCCGTATATCTTCTGACGATCCGACCGGCGGCGTCACTACCTGCGTGACAGGCTGATCATTTGTTGGATTGGCCATCTTACACAGCCCCCTTCCTTACATAGTGTGTTTTGCTGTATCCGTAGGATAAGGTACTCTGATTCATTGCATGAGAAGTAATCTCTGCCAGTTCTTTGGCATTGTCATGAACAGAACTTTCTCTTGCGCGTTGTGCAGACTTCTCAGCACGTTTGTTGTAGTTCTCGATCCGTTTATCAACGTCTCTCTCTACTCTCGTTTCGCGACAATACACCAGCGTTCTTGTGTCCAGCTTTTCATACGGAACAACAAAACAGAATGTTGAACCGGTGTTGGATGTGTTATGCACTTCGTAACACCTGTTCTTTTTGTTGAACAAAATGAAGTAGTCCGGATCAATTCTCCGGATCCTGTCTGCTATGCGGTACAAATCGTTCTCCACCAATTCATACTTCGGTTGCATGGACAACACGCTTCTCACTTTGTCCTTATCCATTACTGACTCCTTCTTGTTATAAAAACGGGGGATTTACCCGTTGTAATCCTTCTGAGTAAATCCCCCTGCGGCTTATACTTCCGTAATGCCTGTGATGACGCCCTGTGCGGAAGGCATCTTGCAGAGCAGTTCACAATACTTTGTGAGTGCCGCTTCGTATGCTGCCTTGCGGGAAATCCACTTCAGCATGTTCCCGTCTTCGTCCATCCAGTGCCAGTCGCGAAGCTGCGCCAGCGTGAAGAACTCAGTAGTCAGCATGTAGATTGTGTTAGACGGCATATACTTTTCTTTGGAGATTGCAACGTCGTTATAGGCCATTGTGCGGTATCCGCCGTCAATGTCCTTGTATTCGACGTTTCTCTTGTAAGTATTCTGCTCGTTGATATACGCTCTCTGGATACCAGCGTTGCAGGTGATGAAGTCTGGCTTCGTTCCTGCGAAGTCGTCAATATCGTCGATGGCTTCCTGCAGGTACAGGGAGCTGAATGCTACCGTGCTGCCGCTGTTGGTCTTGTCATAGACCTGCGGGTTGTACCACTTGTTAGTGGAGCGGTCAATCCCGTAGATCGTAGTATTCGGAGTCAGGATGTCTCCGAGACCGGTCAGCTCGTTGTTGTAGTTATTGTGCAGGGAAATCTTGTCGTTGGCTCCTACGGTTACATTGTCCGCGAAGGAAATAGTATTGGTAGTATAGTCAACGTCTACGATTGCCTTGCCGTTCACCGCTTTGGTCACAGTAGTTCCGGATACTGAGAAAATATCCACTACCTGTCCAACGTAGAACTTTTTGATATTCCCCTTAACTACAACGTTTTTCGCGCCGGAGACAGCAGCACTTACCTCATCCATTACACCGTCGGCCTTGCCCATAAGGTTTCTTCTAACCATGTCTTTGGCATCACGCACGATGTCTTCCATCTGCGTGCTGACTGCATCAATGAACGCCGCCTGGTTGTTCTGAGATGTCAGCATCAGCTTCTCTGTGAAGTTGATAGTCGCTGCCAGATTCTTGAGCGTCGTTCTACCCTGCGCATACTGTCTTGGTGCCGGATCCGGAAGGTCATCCATTTCTCCGATTGCACCTACGCCGCCGTGACGACCGTACTGCATTGCGAATACGATTTCATTTGCTACGATGTTTTCCGAAGACTTTTCGATGGCGGCATATACCGGACCGGAATCTTCGTTGATCATCTTGGTAATAGGATCGAGATAGTAATCCTTTAAGGCGTTAGCCAGTAATCCGATTGAAGATGTAATAGGCATTTGTATTCTCCTTTACTGATTCATCGAGTTCTTGAACAGCTGTCCTGCTTCCTTTATGGAATTGATTCTGTTCTGAGAAGATGCTGCCGGAGCAATACCGGAACCGCCGGTGATAACCTGCGGCGACTGCCCGTTCTTCAGGGAGTTGAGATACTCTTCGATAACCATGCGTTTGATCTGATCATCCGCAGCAATGCGGCTGCGCGCGTCATCTTCCTGCAGGTAATCGTCCAGTGTCTTCCCCTGATTCTGAGACAGTGCTTCATTCTGCTGCTGTAATCTCCGAACCTTTGCAAAGTTGTAGGCGTTCTCATAGGATGACGGATCATCTGTCGGAAGCTGACGTTCCCGCATGAAGTTGATCATATCGTCCCGATAATCGTTGAAGTCGTCGTATCCCTGCTCCGCAAAACGTCGGATGGCATCGGTGGTCCGCTGCTCTTCCCGCATCTGGTTCGACTGGTCAATGACCGGCTGAAGCTGTGCGGTCAGTTCACGTACCTTCTGATCTGCCAGTGCGTTCGCAATGTCCGAGATTGCTTCGCCCGGATTCTCCGTGAACTTCTCGTAGAACTCGTTCGAGTTGATGTCTGGTATTGTAATAGGTGGTTCTTCCGTAGTATTGCTCTGCGCAGTCTCTTTGGATTCTGTTCCGGATTGTGGCTGTCCTGCTCCTGCATTACCACGGTTCAGCATTTCCGCTACGGCATCCTGCACAATCGACTCAATGCTGCGCTGGTTTCCCGGCGCTGGCTGTGTCCCTGTTGCTGGCGCGTTCGGATCCTGTGGTCGAGTAAGGGTTTCATCAACTACATTTGCAGCGAGTCCTTCCCCCGGTGCTACCGTTTCCGGCTGCCCCTGTACCACGTTCGGATTGTTCTGCATCGACGCCGTTCCTTCCGGAATCGTGCTTGCCGGTGCAGCTTCTTCTCCGCCGCCCGCTAATAGCTGTGCGAATGCTTTCTTAGCGTCTGCCATTGTATTTACAAACGGCCTGCCATTCATATCTGTTCCTGTGCCGTCTTGTACTGCGTCAATCAGTTCGTTTCTGCCTGCCTGTGGCTGTGCTGGCTGCATTGGCATACCAGGCTGACCCATTGGCGGAACCGCTGCCGGTGCTGGCTGTGCGAGTGGTGCGCCACCACTCTGCGCGTTTGGATCGGCCGGTGGCGGTGCGGTCTGTGCCTGCGTTGCCTGCTGTGCCTGATTCTGCATGGCCGCCTGCTGCTTTCGCGCTTCGGCCTGCATGTGTTCCATCTGGTTAAATTGATTCATACCACTTGGCATTATGTTGTACCCCTTTCTTAAAACTCCGGTGTATCCATCTGGACATTATTGAGACCCATGTTCATTCCCATGCCCATGCCGCCCATCATTCCCATCATGCTGTTCGGATCCGTGGCTCCGGTGGAGTCCAGCCCGTTCTGCTGCTTGATGAGCAGGTTGTGGAGATGTTCTTCCACATGCTTTGTGAAGATTTCGTCGATCTCCGGATTCTCTTCCATCGCTTCCTCATACTCGGCCATAAGCCGGAAGTTTGTATGGCGGCTGATGTGAATAATGTCATCGTCGAATTCTCTAATGAGCGGTTCCTTTCCGATAACCATGGCATTGTTTTCCCGGTCGGCGCGGCGCTGATGTGTGTTGTCCGCATCCACAAAGTCTTCCCAGTTGCCCAGTTCAAGCAGCTCGAAGATTTTGATACGCCCTTCGTTTGTGATATTGCCGGTCTCGGTGTCGTTGAACAGGCCGCTGTTCAGCAGTTCGATAACCTTTTCTCTTCTCTGCGATAATGTATCGGACGCTTCGGACTCGGATTCAATGAATACATCGAAGGAGGTCAGGTCATTCCCGATAAATTCACTGATTTCAAATTCATCGTTCTTGCCTATATCTCTCACCATTCGAGGATACTGTACATGTTTTCTGTACAGCATGAGCCATTTTTTGCCAATGTTTGCGATACATTGTTTAATATTGTCCGCTTCCAGTCCGATTCGCGTGTCATCCTGCTCGGCCAGTGTGCTGATTGCCGTACCGGACATGACGTTCGACGGCGTTACAGACTGCTGCGCCAGCTGTGATACACCGGACAGTCTGTTGAATTCATTGAGAAGATCCGCTTCTTCATTCTCGAATACCGGCGGCAGCGGTCCCGGTTCCAGAAAATATGGTTTGTTGTAACCTTGATTGTAGGTAACAATTTCCCCTGGCCCGATTCCGTTTTCCCGCAGGTAATCTTCGTCGGTGAGTGCGCCGTCTTCCGCAACAAGTACACCCATCGTTACCCGATTGATGTAATCCTGCTTACGGTTCTTCACCGAGTTGAATTTATTCTGCAATGGTATCAGTCGTTCTACCAGTGACTTACCGAAGAAGCCGTCTGTCCGGAGTGACTGCTGCACATCAAAGCAGAATTCAAACTCGTCATTCTCCCCGTAGGCATCCGGCAGCTGCCCATAGTACAGCAAATGATTGTCCGTGCAGATAATCAGTCTCCCGTTCGGATACCGTGGAGACGGCAGCTCGTGTTCCTCATACACCCGTACAGAATCGTTTATAGTTGTAACGCCAAGCGTTACCCCTGCCATTCTGCCGGAGACGGCCCCACCGTAGAATCGTTTATCCGAGTTGACCATCTTGTAAGTCTTGTGTTCCGTACCTTCCTCAATGACGCCCCACTTCGTGAACACTTCATCCGCAGACATCAGGACGACATGCATCACGCGCCGGTTGTCCCGTATCGGTTTGTTGATGTTCTCCGGATAGAATTCAAACGGAGAATGTACCGTTGTGTTGACATCCCCTTCCCGGATATACCGGTATGTATTGTTCAGAGAAGGACCGAGCAACTTCTTCTCGTACGCTTCATACGGCATGTCATGGTAACTTTCATCACGGAGCATTTCTTCAACGCCTACCACGCGGCCCTTGCTGAGATCCCACGTAGTTTTCCAGATTGCGGTTCCCATGATACCGGCCAGCAGGTTGGCTTCCTGCTGCTTCTCCGGCATACGCAGTCTGGAACGCGTACTGGCAAGTACCCTGTTCCCGATCTTCGCAGACGTTCTGTCTTCTGCCGATGACGAAGCCGGACGATTCTTCATCAGGTTTCGCCGCTTCGACAGAAACGCGAATCTTGTTTCGATGTTCGGCGCGATTTCATTGAAGACGTTTCGTTCTTCCCATGGAGAGTACAGCGGCATTTCCCGCACATCTCCAAGACCCGGATCAATATACGTGAACTGGTTCCCGTTGTAGTAGTTGATATTGAGTCGCCACTGCAATTCCTGTTCTTGTCGGTCTGTCTTCCGTTTCTCGAATTCGCGTTTGATGTAGGTTATGACATCCAATTCAAAACGCCGTTGGATATGTTCTTCATACTCCTGATCATTCAGTAATTCTTCGCTGACTTCTGTATCATTCTCCATGGATCCGGTCAGCGCATCCCGGACCTTCTGTAATATTCCAGCTCCGGTCATTCGTCATCACCCGCCTTATAAATCATTGCGTCAGTCTGTTTGGCGGCCATGGATACATGTCTGGAATTGGAAAGCTTTCTGTGTTCCGCATCTTCCGGAATGGTAGATGGACGCAGCTCATTGATGAGTCTCCGGTATAACCGGCGCTCTTCTTCCATTGACTTCTCCAACATGTTCTCCATAGCGATCAACGCAACAATAAGAATCACACATAACCCGGCCACCATACAGGTTATTATGATGTCATAGCTCATGACTACACTCTCCTTGCGCATGTCATTACGTGGTGCTGATACTTCCCGCGTTCCGTCGGCTTCAGGAACTGCTGACCACAGTACTTGCATGTGTAGTATTCCTGTACCGGTTCCGGCTCCGGTTCTTTCTCCGGCTCTGGTTCCGGCTCCGGCTTCATTTCCGGAAAAAATTCCTTCGCTTCCTGGATGATCTGTTCCATACAGTCACGACATAAGTGTACGGCTATGGCCGGAATAACTTCGTGACCTACTTCAAACTCTGCCATGTTGCGACACATGTATGTGTCACATACAGTGATGACTCCCAGTTTTCTTACTAAACTCATCTGTGAAACCTCCTACGGCGTTTATGTGCTTGCAATAGATTATCTTTGTACTTCTGATGATCTGTCCGGTTGTCCTGCACCTGCGGTTTTGATGCTTTCTTGTGGTAGGATATTAACCCATATCCCAGTGAATCGTATGGGTTGTTTATATCGGACAAGTCAGCTACGATCTCCGGTCTGCGGTCATCATTGACCAGCTGCGGCAATGTGTTGATCAGATACTGACAGGTACTGAAAATCTGCAGCTTCGCTGTTACCTTGCCGGTATTCTCATCCTTAAACGGTTTCAAATACTCATGCAGCGTAGCTTTTCGCAGCCGCTGGTCTGTGACTGCCATAATGAAGCCGACGTTTTTCAAGCCGCCTTCTCTGTAATAGTCGATCAATGTTTTCCCGCTGGTATCTCTGTGATGACCGTGCCATGCATCCAGCCCGGCAACAATGTAATCCAGCTTCTCGATCTCATATTCGCCCTGCTCATTCAAATACAACAGAGAATTGGCAAACTCCTGCGCCTGCTCGGAATAGATGATCTGCGGGTCCTGTCGCCACCGTGACTGCTCATAATACACGTAGACGGTTCCATCTTCGTCCACCGCGTACTTATACCAGGCATACGGGTCATTGTAGCCGTTGTCCACGCTTCCCCAGCGTTTCCAGTGACTCGGAATAGGAAACGGTTCGCATACATGTATAGACTCGGAGAACTCCGGAAACGAAACATTGGCGCCTGCGATCAGTGCTTCCTCTTCTGTTCGCGGAAATTCCTGCTGCATTGTGCCGTGCATGGCCGCCGCCGTTTCTTCGTACCACTTCTCATCCCGCCGTGGATCCGCAAAACAGTCTCGGAAGATGGTATGGAACTTTCTTTGCTCCGCGTGCTTCCAGATGTCCTCGAACAGGGATCCTCTCTTATTGGTGGACAGACCAATGAATTTACCACTGGTCGGTCGCGCCATGGTAGGATACGCCGCTGTGAAGATGTCTTCCGCAAAACGATGGAACGCCCACTCATCAAAGAACACCATATCCGCTGTCAGGGAACGTCCTGCGCCCTCTGTAGCCGGTTCCGCTGTGATCTCGGATATTGTGGACAGTTCTTCCCCGCCGCGCACAATACGCAGCGTATGGACCGATTTCACATAGTACAGGCCCTTATAGGAGCCGCGCCCGTTTACCTTCTGGAATTGCCGGTACTTCTCTTCGTTGATGATCAGCCAGGTCGGCATCTTCGACAGAATCAGCTCACACCGATTGATCAGCTCCTTCGACTTGTCCTCATTCTCCGATATGCAGATGGCCCGATAACCAGGATACTTGATAGTCTGAAACACGATCAGCGACAGCACCAGCCATGTAAAGCCCAGCTGACGTGCTTTCAGCACGATGTTCAGCCGGTTCTCTTCCATTTCCCGCAGCGCCGATCTCTGTGAATCCCACATCTCAAACCGGATGACCGGTTCCCCCAGGTTATCCTTGTTCTCGATCCAGACATAGTTATCTATGAACTCTTCGGTTCCCATCTCTGTCAGTATGTATTCCCGCTCATTCAGTATCGCAGCCTGCAGCGCCGCCGCTTCCTGCTGTGCCAGGTTCATCTGACTCTGTATGTTTCCTGCCTGCATCGCGTATTTGCTCCTTTCCTTTCCTAAAGAATACGCAATTTGTTTTCAGCATGGATTTATTTGCCATTCACTAACTCTTCCCACGTCTTTCCGCCGCGACTCAGCACCGGATACTTGCCAAACATCTTCAACAATGTAGCGTTGATCAATGTTCCCCGTGTGCATATCCACGGATTCATGAAGTAAATCACGCTTCTTCCTGATACCGTCCGCGCCAGCAGTCGCTTCTTGACCATCATCTTCAGAAGAACCGATGTCTTTGATCTGCTGAATCCGCAAATATCACAAATATCTTCCAGCGTCGCTTCCTCTCCGTCTCTGTTCAGTACCGCACAGGACCGGTTTCCCATGAATGGCGTTACCGCGAACAGCAATGCGTTCTCGTCCGGCGTCAGCTTCCGCGCTTTGTTCAGCGCTCTCAGCTCATCCGTGTTCATTCTGTTGAATTCCTTGTACCTCATGTCCATTAAGTCCGTCCTTTCCAGCATCTTCTCTTTTCTTCGCCTGATCCCTTCCCAGGCTTCCAATGATTTCTTCCGGATGATCCGGTCTCCGTCTGCCATTTCGTCTATTATTTCTCCGGTGTCCGGATCGGTAATGTAGAGTTTTGTTCCCATCTCTGTAAAACTCCTTTTTACGTGAATTTTTTGTAAAATTTTTCTTTTCAGGGTGAAAATAATTTCCATTTTTGGCCCTTGTTTTTCTACCATATTCTTCCATAAAACAGCTAAATAACCAGTCCACGATTCATACTATTGACTTGTTCAAGTAAATCCGAAACCCATTGCAATTACTTGTGTTTGGGGAACTCTCAAAAGTTGCGTATATCTTAGAAGGCGAAAGCCTGACATTTATTTCCATATTTCTTCGTAGTAGTTAACTTGTGAATTCCCAGAATTGGTAATTATTACCATCCTTTTTTAGGGGTTATAGGTATTTTGTGGTGGGTCCTATAGGGAGAAAAAATTTTTTCAAAAGTTTGGCTACCCCGGGTGGGCTTACCAGGCAAGCCGGAATCGCGGAGCCGGAAGCAAACATGTGATTCGCGATTTGAGAAAAAGAAAAAGACATGATTCAATCAGAAGGAACAGCGGAGGGGGGAGAGGGGGGAG
>OCVV011355531.1_pt1 | contig 34822 bp, 20 predicted proteins | sample 1539721 | NCBI WGS metagenome assembly OCVV01 (sample SAMN02144230, study PRJEB22623) | gut metagenome | biome: sheep rumen | host: Ovis aries | place: New Zealand | reverse complement strand
CTCCTGAGCTCTTTGCAAAGAGTGCCAACGTCTATGTTCGCATGGCAGAGGAGGATGTGCTCGGAAAGAGTGCTTATATCAAGGCCTTCCAGGTTGAGGATCTGGCTAGCTTTAAGGCAAACGACGAGGTAGCTGAGTAATCTCAGTACACCTATATATATTAAAGAGAGGTTGTTCTATTATGAACAACCTCTCTTTATTTTCCATGATCTTCCAAATGTCATGATGGTAATTGCATTGTTCTATGGCAACATTTTTAGGAATTGCAAAAGAAATCGATAAAATCAGCAAAATTAACAAAAAAAATTAATATACGACCTATTGGTTTCTTATTTATTTGCGACTCTTATAAAAAGGATTGTATAATCATGCAAAAACGACTTTATATATTGATGATGCTTCTGCTGACTGGCATGTTCACTTATGCCGGGCAGCAGAAACGTTTCACCGTCATGGGATTCGGCGATTCCATTACCGAAGGCGGTAAGAACTTCTCATCCTACCTCTATCCTTTATGGAAAAGACTCATTGCAGCTGGCTATGAGTTCGACTTCATCGGCCCAAACAAAAGCGAATGTGAGATAGGTAAGCTTGCCAATAGTGGTTTCAGAGGAAAACCAGTAGAATATCTGGACCAGATAACCGATAGTATCTACAGGGAATATCCTGCCGACATTGTTTTGATACATGCTGGACATAATCATCACATCGACCAGAATCCCGTCAAGGGAATCATACAGAGTTACCGCTCTATCATCCAGAAAATTCTGACTATCAACCCTCAAGCACGCATCTTCCTCGCCACCGTAACAGAGAGCGGAAAATTGCCCAAATACGGTTATATCCCCAAGCTTAACACAGAGATTAAAAGGTTTGTCAAAGCACTCAACAACAAACAGGTTATACTGGTTGACCAGAATGCCACGCACGATTGGCGGACCATGACAATAGAAGACGAGGTGCATCCTAACCAATTGGGGCGCGAACGTATGGCAGAGGTATGGTTTAACGCCATGACACCCTACTTAGAGGCGTTTTAATGGGCTCATTCTGAAGAAAAGCACGCCCATAATACTAAAAAAACAAAAAATAACTTGTTTAACCTATAGTATTTTTATATATTTGCGACATTATCTATAGAAGGTAATGAGGAGAAATCTCCTATGTAAGGAAAAACTTTGATTTGCCCATATCTAAAAGACCAGAATAATGGAAGACCTATCTCGAGAGCTGTTACTAATTGCAAATGGTAATGAGCTTGCCTTTAACGAATTCATGAACCGATACATGGAAGGATTATACTACCATGCATTCGGTATTTTGTCGAATAAGGAGATGGCAGAAGAGGTGGTGAGCGATGTCTTTCTAGAAGCCTGGCGCAATCGCAAGAAACTATCCGAGATAGACAACATGAAGACGTGGCTCAACACAATTGCTTTTCGCAAGGCTGTATCTTACCTAAGAAAAGAAAAGAACAGCACAAAAGTCGTCTCAATCGACAGCCTGAACAACTTTAACTTCCCAGAAACAGAAACGCCTGTTGATGGCATTATTAATACTGAAGAGGTTAAAGCCCTACATGCAGCCATCGATGAATTGCCACCCAAGTGTAAGCATGTATTCTTTCTCGCTAAGATTGAGCAGTTGCCCTATGCCCAGATTGCCAAGGTACTCGACCTTTCACTGGCAACGGTAAACTACCACATAAGTGCTGCCATGACAGCCTTGAGAAAGAAAATGTCGTCAGGATAGAAAAAAAACGAGGTACGACCTATATATATCCCAATAAATTGCGTCTTACAATATAGAAGCCTGTATAAACATGGAAGAAGATTTAAAAACATATCAATACGGAGAAAGCCTGGAGGACTGTAAAATCAAGTCGTTCGTGCAAGACTCCAAACCCAAACAGCATATGGATATAGCAGCCATCAAGCAGAAGACGTTTCAGAAGATTCATGAGGAAGAGCGTAAAAACAAGCGCCGCCGCATGAAGACCATCGTTGCCGCAGCAGCGAGTCTGTTGCTGATTGTTGGTTTTGGTATTGGTCGCCTGACAACTGCCGACCATGAGCTGAACCGCCAGCTGGCTGCTCTTTCCAAGAAAACCGAGACAGAGGTGATGCAGATGATAAAGGTACCCGTAGGCGAGAAAGCGACCATCATTCTGGCTGATGGTACCAAGGTGGTAGCCAACTCGCGTACAGAACTGCTCTACCCTAAGAACTTCAAAGGTGACACGCGCGAGGTGACCGTTCATGGCGAGGCCTACTTTGAAGTAGCTCACGACACAGAACATCCGTTTATAGTGAAGGCCAACAAGTTCAATGTCAAGGTACTGGGCACCCGTTTTAACATCTCAAGTTACGATGCCACGACATCGAACGTGGTATTAGTACAAGGTAGTGTTGAACTGACGACACAGAATACAGACGTGGTACGCATGAAGCCCTCAGATAAGGTAGATATCAGCGATGGTGCCATCACTCAGAAAACACAGGTTGATCCTGATGATTATATCAGTTGGATGAATGGCGTTATCAACCTACACGGAGAAACAGTAAGACAAATAACCCAACGGCTCAGTCAGCACTATGGTGTGAAGATTGTTTGCGATGCAGGTGGCGACACGCCGCTCTATGGAAAGTTATCCATCCAAGGCGCACTTACTGATATCCTCAATGTGATCAACAACATGGCCGGCGTTAAGACGGTAGAAAAAGATCACGTAATACATCTCGTTTCAAAGAACTAACATATCTGATTTTACATTAACATCTGGTACATCCCTTCAATGGGTAAGGGGACCTTATATTCAATTATTATAATATGACTCTAAACAAAACAACACTCTTGAGTAGCATTTTGCTTGCTGTTGCTTCCACATCCATCAAGGCAAAGGATGTGACGGTAAGCATCATGCCCGATACGGTAACTGTGCTCCGCAATCCACTGAACGGATGGGTGATGTATCTGGGGCGCAACTGGGATGAGCAGTTCTGGACCAACCAAGGCTATGATGCCATGCCAGCAGACCATCACAAGACCACAGTAAAAGTATCGGACTATGCTAACACCTGCTACATACGCACCAGCTGGCGTTCGTTTGAACCGGAAGAGGGACAATATATCTGGAAGAATCCTCATTCCCGACTGATGAAGCTGCTTCGTAGTTGTCTTGACCGCCACATGAAATTAGCATTCCGCATTGTGGTTGACAGCCGCGACCAAGGTCAGAACACACCTCTTTATGTAAAAGAGGCTGGTGCCAGAGGGTTCCAGGACCCCAACAACCCTCAGAACTGGAGCCCCTACCCCGATGATGCTGTTTTCCAAGAGAAATATGCCAAGTTTCTGAAAGCTTTCGCTACTGAATTCAACAATCCTGACAAGGTGGATTTCATTGATGCCTTCGGATTGGGCAAATGGGGCGAAGCACATGGTCTGATTTATGAAGACTACCAGAACAAGGGAAAAGTCTACAAGTGGATCACAGATTTGTACGCACGTACGTTCACACGTATTCCATTAATCATTAATTACCATCGTTTGGTTGCCGACACCGTGAGTTGGGCTGCACCCAACCCCAATAGCCGTCGCATGCTGGAAGAAGCTATCCAAAAGGGATACAGTCTTCGCCACGATGCCTTTGGGATGACAGGCTATTATCAGGATTGGGAAAAAGAGTTTGCAAAAAAATGGAACTTCAAGCGCCCTATCATCATGGAAGGCGGATGGATTACAGGGGCTCATCATCGCTACTGGATAGATCCCAGCAATGCCTACCGGCAGGGCCATTCAGAAGACGTGCGAAGAGGCGAATACACCTTAAGTGGCGAGGCGCATGTGAACATGATGGACCTCCGTGTGGGCGACGAGACGCATTCCTGGTTTAACACAGCCTTCGACCTTGTGAAAAAATTTGTTCATGAAGGTGGATACAGACTATATCCCTGTACACTGACAATGCCTGATCAGGCCAAACGCAATGAGACAGTACTCATCCAACACACTTGGCGAAACATCGGCTGGGGCTATTGTCCAACCAATATTCCGCAATGGCATCAGAAATATAAGGTGGGAATAGCATTAAAGGCCCCCAATGACCGAATTGTAAAAACCATTGTTGTAACCGATTCCGACCTCTCGACATGGCTGAAAGGCAATGACACTACATATACAACCTCCGTATCGCTTGCAGGGTTAGAAAAAGGCAAATACACTTGGCTCATCGGACTAGTTGATACGACCAAGGGCAATCAGCCAGGCCTACAGATGGCGGTTGCAGCCGACAAACAATTTAACGGCTGGCTGAAAGCTGGAACAGTGACAATCAAATAGAATATTATCCATTTAACAAAATATTAGTTTATGAACCTAACATCATTTTCAGTTATCACCAGAAGATCTACAAAAACCATCTTGCTGGCTGGACTGATGACCATTCCCTCTTTTTCTATTCAAGCCTCTGACATTTCAATGACAGAGAAGAATGGTTTTTATGTCCTTAAAGTTGATCAATCAACAGTTAAACAAGTATTCGATTACATTGAACGCAATAGCAAGTATGTATTCGTTTACGACAAACAGGTAAAAAGTCTCCTTGGAAGTAAAGTGAGCGTTGAAACCAAGGGAAGAAGTATTGAGGCAATTCTTGCTGATGTGTGTAGCCAGGTAGGCCTATCTTATCGCATCAACAACCGACAGGTCTCTATCACGGCAGGGGCGAAAACTGCCAGCAACCAAGCGCAGCCGAAGAAAGGAACGACCAAAGTCAGCGGAACCATCAAAGACGCAAACGGCGAACCACTCATCGGTGCAACCATCAAAATAAAGGGAACCAATCAAGCAACTGTTACCGATTTCGATGGCAACTACAGCATTGACGTTCCTCTGGGAGCTGATCTTGAAATCAGCTACATCGGATTCATCGACCAGCACATACACGTAAGCAACAAAGCAAACTACAATATCATACTCGAAGAGAGTGCCAACAATCTGGAAGAGCTCGTTGTGATTGGTTATGGTTCCGTTAAGAAAAAGGACCTGACTGGTGCTGTTGCCGCCGTTAAAGGAGATGAACTGGTAAACAAACGCACCACCATGCTTTCGAGTGCCTTACAGGGAACCCTCTCGGGTGTCACCGTTAACCGTACAAACGGTTCACCTGGCTCAGGTGCCAGCAGCATCCGTGTACGTGGTATCACGACCATTGGCGAGAGCAGTCCTTTGATTATTGTTGATGGTGTTGAGGGCACCCTTGATTATGTAAACGCCAACGATGTAGAGAGCATCTCTGTATTGAAGGATGCTGCAGCAGCCAGTATCTATGGTTCGAAAGCAGCTGCCGGCGTTATCCTTGTCACCACCAAACGTGGAAATGATACAGGCAAACTTGACTTGAAATACACCGCAGAGTTCGGATGGGAGATACCGACCCGCCAGCCAAGTATGGTAGGTGTCACCCGTTACTTAGAGATGAATAACGAGTTGATGTATAACGACAATCCTTCAGGAGGTTTCTTCCAAGTTTATACTGCCGACCAGGTCAAAAACTGGGTAAAATACAACGCTACCGATCCCAACAACTATCCTATCACCGACTGGCAGGGGATGATGCTGAAGAACAGCGCCTCACGAATGACCCACACTCTGAGCGTATCGGGCGGCAATAAAGCTGTAAAATCAATCGCAACACTGTCGTACGATGAGGTTGGCGGACTGTATCAAGGACGTGGTTTCCAGCGTTATATGTTCCGCTCAAACAACGACTTCAAAATCAATGAGAAGCTGAGTGCCCAACTCGATGTAAACATCCGTCATGCCAAGAGCAAAGGAACAAACTACACCCCATTCAGCGACATGCGTAAGATGCCAGCCATCTACCCTGCCCTGTGGGATGACGGTCGCATAGCATCAGGTAAGAGTGGCGCTAATCCATATGGACTGCTGACCACAACAGGCAGTTCGATTTCTCACAGCACCCAGATAGCTGGTAAAGGCCAACTCACTTATAAGCCATTCAAGGGGTTGAGTCTTTCTGCCATTGTCTCTCCGTTTATCAACTATCAGAAGTCAAAGGCTTTCCGCTTAGCATCATGGTACACCTTGATGGATGATCCGGAAACCATAGGTGGCTATCTGGATGGCGGTTCACTCTATGCAACCAATAAGCTGACCGAAGGACGTAATGACAACTGGCATGTAACCAGTCAGCTGCTAGCCAACTATATACGCAGTTTCGGCAAACATGATATCACTCTCATGGGAGGTTTTGAGAATTACTATATGAAGAGCGAAAGCCTCACTGCTGCTCGCGACCAGTATGAACTGACCAACTATCCATACCTGAATATCGGTTCTGAGGATTTCCAGACCAACAGCGGCTCTGGTTCCAAATATACCTCGAACTCATTCTTTGGTCGTCTGCTCTACTCTTACGCCAACCGCTATCTCCTTCAGGCCAATGTCCGCCATGATGGCAGTTCGCGATTCGCCAAGAATTACCGCTGGGGAACCTTCCCTTCATTCTCTGCCGGCTGGGTCATCTCTGAAGAGCCTTTCATGCAGAAGGCAAACATCAACTGGCTATCATTCCTGAAGCTTCGTGCTTCATGGGGTAAGTTAGGTAATGAGCGTATCGGTAGCAACTACTATCCATACATAGCCTTGATGTCATTCGGGAACAGTCTGTTCTACAATGCTGATGGATCAGTTACATCAAGCAAGACAGCCCGTCCTGGCGTATTAGCCGTTGAAGACATCTCATGGGAAACAACCACCAGCACTGATTTAGGCTTTGATGCAAACTTCTTCAACAATCGTCTGCACTTCAATTTCGACTATTATTGGAAGAAGACCACCGACATGCTGTTGGCTATTGAGATACCCTACTCTATGGGCTACAGCAATCCAAGCACCAACGCAGGAAAGATGTCGACACATGGTTACGATATCGACGTAACCTGGCAGGATAAGATTGGCGAATTCCGCTACAGCATCAGTCTGAACTTCTCAGACTATCTGTCAAGAATCGACTATCTGAACAACGCCGATATCATTAGCGGCAGCACTATCAAGCGTGCAGGCATTCTCTATAACGAATACTATGGCTATATCTGCGATGGTATCTACCAGACACAGGAAGAGGTGAACAATTCAGCCACCACCAGTACCACTGTCACCGTAGGCGATTTGAAGTATCGCGATATCAGCGGTCCTGACGGCGTTCCTGATGGAAAGATCTCGCCAGAGTACGACCGTGTACCTCTGGGCAATTCACTGCCACGCTATCAATATGGTGGCAACATCAATGGTTCCTGGAGAGGATTCGACTTCAATATTGCCTTCCAGGGCATTGGCAAGCAGAACGCATATCTGTCAACAGTTCAGGTTCAGCCACTACGTGACAACTATGGAAATATACCTGCCATCATTGAGGGGAAATACTGGAGTGCATTCAACACCGATGCAGAGAACGCAGCAGCCAGCTACCCACGCTTATCAAACGTATCAAAGAACAACAACTACGCCACATCATCATTCTGGATGTTCAATGGCTCTTACTTCCGTTTGAAGAATCTTACTATAGGTTATACACTTCCACAGCAGTGGACAAACGCTATCGGTATCAACAAGACACGTTTCTACGTCAGCGGATCGGATATCTTCTGCATCAGCAACTTCCCCAAAGGATGGGATCCTGAGATGGGGGCAACGGATTATCCTATCACAACTTCTTTGATCTTAGGTGTACAAGTAAACTTCTAAATACGACAAACAATGAAAACAAAGATATTTTTAGCAGGCATCTGCCTTGCAATGGCATCTTGTGAGAGCATGGACCTGGTGCCAGACTATCAGGGTAATACCGCCTCATGGTATACCTCAGAGACCGAACTGCAGTTGGCAGCGAATGAGTTCTACATCCTTGGCTACTGGCAGGAGCCACTCAACTCTTCAGAGCAGTGGAGCGACAATACAACCTACCGTCTTCAGAACCGTAACCCAGGTAGTAACGGAACTATCCTCGACGGCACCATGAATGGTCAGCAATGGGAAGTTTATTCACTCTGGCAGCAGAGCTATAAGTTGATTGCCCGTTGCAACACCATGTTAGAGAACATCCACAAGGCCGAAGGTAAGGTGAACGCACAAGTCAAGAACCGCTATGCCGGTGAAGCTTATTTCTGTCGTGCTTGCAAGTACGCCGATCTGCTATTCTTCTATGGCGATATACCATATCTCGAAAGGACAGAGACCATTTCTGAGGCAGAAAGTCAAGGACGCATGCCCAAGGCTGAAGTGAAAGAAAAGACATACGCCGATTTCGATAAAGCCATCGAATATCTTCCTGTTGAGTATGGTCTTAATCAAACCATCCATGCCACCCGTGGTGCAGCCATGGCTATGAAAGCCCGTTTTGCGCTCTACATGGGCGATTACGACATTGCCGCACAAGCTGCCAAAGCATGTATGGACCTGGGCATTTACTCACTGGAACCCGACTTTGCAAAACTCTTCAAACAGAGTACCAAGGTTAATCCAGAGAAGGTATTCGTCATACCACGCTCTATAGAGAACAATGTGATACTTGACAGTTGGATTGTCAAGAACGGATTACCACGCAATGCCAATGGCTATGGTTCGTACAACCCTTCATGGGATCTGCTTGCAGCCTATCTCTGTACCGACGGTCTGCCCATCGACGAATCTCCCCTATTCAATCCTCAGAAGCCTTTCGAGAATCGTGACCCACGCTGCGCCATGACTATCGTGGAGTTCAATACCGAACATTGCGGTTTCGAATATGATCCAAGTCCAGCAGCGAAACAGGTTATGAACTATACAACTGGTAAGATGCAGTCGAACAACGACTCACGTATCGTCAACCAGTATGCTTCATACACAGGCTTACTATGGAAGAAAGGCATTGATGCCACCTGGATGGAAAACGGTCTGAAAGTTGAACAGGACTATATCATCATGCGTTATGCAGATGTATTGCTCATCTATGCAGAGGCCATGATTGAACAGAATAAGATTGACGACAGTGTGCTGAAGGCTATCAACATGGTGCGCTCACGTGCCTATGGTGTTAGCTATAACCAAACCGACGCCTATCCAGCTGTAACTGCAACAAGCCAAGCAGCCTTGCGTAAGGCAGTCCGTATCGAACGCCGTATGGAGTTTGCCATGGAGAATCAGCGTCTGCAGGACCTGATGCGTTGGAAGTTAGCCTCAAAAGCGCTGAACGGCTATAACTACATCATGCTTCAACCACAGGATTTATTGAACGATGTAGTGAATAAAGGTCTCTGGTTCTGGGCAATTACACCACAGATTGATGAAGACGGACTGGCAGATTTCTCTGCGCTCCTTAATGGCGGTTATTGCACTACCGGGGCCAAACGCATCTTCCCTGATCGTGAATACCTATGGCCCATCCCAACGCACGACATGGAACTGAATCCAAACCTCACCAATAATGAAGGTTATTAAACAGGGTATTATTTTCATTTAGCAACTGATGAATCATTATGAAAACTAAGAATATTATCAAAACACTTACGGTTACAGCCATGGTCTCTATGACCATGCTGTCAACCTCTTGCAGTGACACTATTGACAACCTGTACTCGAAGAACAAATCGGAAATACAGTTGAATATCTCGAGCGACTACATCAAACTTGATGAAAGTAATCCCGACGCAACGGCATTAACCATTGACTGGGACGCAGCTCACAATTTCGGTGAGGATTATATCACTACCTACAAATACGAATTCCAGCTGATAGGTTCAAAAGCTGACGAGCTCAAGGAATATGAGGACGACGGTAAATTCCAGCGTACTTATACCAATAAGGAACTTCAGGATATCCTGGTGAATCATTTCGGATTAACGACCTCTACGGTGGGTAATGTGCTTGTCACAGTTACAGCCACATTCGAGGGACCGAAACTGATCGTACCGGATATCTCAACCGTCTATCTGAAGATCAAAACCTATGGTCCCAAACAGTTCAAGGCAGACAAACTGTACATCGCAGGTAGCGCCGTTGGCGAAGATAAATTGGAACTGACTGCCAACGAGACCTCGCCAGAGCTCTATGTATGGAACGGAGCTCTGAACCCTGGTAAGATATTCTTCCCTGTTACTAATGCTGATGAGCAAAACGCTATTGGTCCAGCAACAGCGGATGAGCCCGTTACGACGTCCGACATGGAAGCCATCATCAGCGATGAGGCAACAACTAATTCTTGGGTCGTAAGCAAGGCGGGAAACTACCGTGTTACAGTTAACATGAATACCCACAAGGTAAAGATTGTTGAAGAAGGCGCCGTAGTAGAAGTCAATCAGATGTATATGGCTGGTTCGGCTGTTGGAGCAGGCCAAATTGAACTGGCCCAGACCCTTGAAAACGAAAACGTATATGCCTGGCGTGGTGAGCTGGCTGCAGGAAATCTCTATATCCCACTGTCATTTGACGGTGCACAGGAAGTGTCGATTGTACCTCAGGACGCTAATAGTCACGACATCCAAGATGGCGAACCTACCGCATTCGGACAAGCTGCCACATCAACAGCGCTGTCAAAGCGTTACTGGACTATTCCCGCTGCCGGAACTTACCGCATCGTTGTCAACACCAATGAGAAGACGATTGCCATCTATTCGGCAGCCACCGACATGCAACCCAAGCAAGTTAGCTGGAATAACACAACACTCAAAATCAATCCTTATGTACAGGAGGTCAACGTTCTCTATATGTATGGTACTTTCAACAGTTTTGCCCATGATGAAGGCGTGTTTACTGGTTTCCAATCAAAATACAACCTCATCCAGAGCGCTGCCAATCCATACGTATTCGTTTACAAAGGCGATCCACTGCCACGTGAGACAGCCAAGGACGAACGTAGTAATGACGTAAAGGCTGCCGTGAAGTTCTGTACCGATAATCAGAACAACAACATCTATGCCTACGGTTCGACCGCAAGCGCCAAACGTAACGACCACAACGGATATGTAGAGGCACAGTTAGGCAAATCAGAAACACTTGTTGCAGGTCAGGGTGACAACCGTTATGCCTACTTCGTCATTCCTGATGGTTGCAACTATGTAGAAGTGAACATCGACAAACTCACCGTCGTATTTGATCAGAAATAATCATCTTTAAATCATAGAAAAGAACAATGCATAATAATTTCAAAAGCAAGTTGACTACATGGTCAATGGTCCTTTTAACCTCACTACCCATCATTGGAACCTCGTGTTCCAGTGATAAGGTAGCTGAGACCTCAACAAACAATTGGAATATATCTGGTAACACTATTGTAAATATCAAGCCAGAATACAACAAGCTACTTCGCAATCCACTTCAGGGCTGGAACATCTATACAGGTCTTGGCGATGGACTCATTAGTGATTTCTGGGAGAAGTATGATCATTTCGAGTCACGCATCGGTCAGGTAAAAGTTTCCGATTATGGAACTACACTCTACATCCGCGGTGCATGGAGTTACTTTAATCCAGAGGAGGATAAGTATATCTGGGACGAAAATAACAACGACATCTATGCACAACGCTTCCGTATGCTTGCAGAAGGTGCCAAACAGCGCAACCTGAAGTTGGCATTTACATTTGTCGTTGACAGCCGTGACAAACATGAGTTCTTTACCCCCCAGTTTGTTAAGGATGCAGGCGCCAAATGCTATGAAACAGTTACTGGTACGATGAAAGTATGGTCCCCCTACCCTGACGATCCTATTTTCCAGCAGAAGTATGAGAAGTTTCTCAGAGCATTCGCTGCCAAATACAACGACCCCGACGTCACAGCCTATGTCAGCGGTTTCGGCTTAGGCAAGTGGGGAGAGACCCATTCACTGATCTACTCTACTGGCGACGAGAGTCCTAAACAAGCTGTTTTCGACTGGATTACCGACCTGATGTCGAGCCTCTTCACCAAAGTGCCTATCTTCATTAACTACCACCGTTGCCTTCTTTCTACCAAGGAGTATCAGAGTTCGCCAAGTGATGATTCTAAGCGTCTCATCACTGAGGCTGTCAACAAGGGATTCTCTCTGCGTCACGACGCATTTGGTATGAAGACCTACTATAGCACGTGGGAACGTGGCATCGCCGCTAAGTTCTACGGTATTCGCCCCATCATCGAAGAAGGCGGCTGGGTAGAGTCTTCACATGGTAATTCTATCAAAGGAGATGGCTATGCAAACTTCGCCGAAGTCCGCAAAGGCGAATTCGACGAAGGCAAAGTAGCCCATGTTAATATGATGGATCTTCGTTACTCAAGTTCAGTTAAGACAGGAGAGACGCATTCATGGTTCAACGATGGTTTCACCTACCTCAACGAGTTTATCTCGGAAGGCGGCTACCGTCTATATCCCGACAAGGTATCCATTCCACAGTCGGCCAACATCGGTTCCAAGGTACAGATTACACACCGTTGGTCAAACCTGGGTTGGGGCTATTGTCCCAATAACATTCCACAGTGGAACTATAAGTATAAAGTAGCATTTGCCTTACTCGACAAGAATACTCAGAAACCTGTCCAGACATTTGTTGACGAGACACCAAAGATTTCGGATTGGTTGCATGGTAACCCACAGACATACACCTCCGATTTCTCATTACAGAGTATATCAGCAGGTAGCTACACGTGGGCTGTAGGTATTATCGACTCATCAAAAGGTAATGATGTGATTGGTTTGAACCTCTCCGTACGCGACGATGATCTGACGCCAGAAGGATGGGTTAAACTCTCTGATGTGACCATTAAATAATTTTCATTGAGCTATGATAGAAAGACTCATCACGTTATTGATAGTTGTAATTGGTTGCCTGACGGCAGAAGCCTCGGAAATCTTTTTAGAGACCGAGAGCTTCAGCCGCCACGGTGGCTGGGTTGTTGATCAACAGTTCATGGATCAAATGGGCTCACCTTATATCATGGCTCATGGTATGGGAGTTCCTGTAGCAGATGCAACCACGGATTTTGAAGTATCTATATCCGACACCTATTATATTTATGTACGCACCTACAATTGGACATCGCCTTGGACCTCACGCCGTGGTCCTGGCAGTTTCCAACTGAAGGTCAATGGTAAATACCTGTCCGAAAGACTTGGCGACACAGGCTCACGATGGCAATGGCAATTTGCCGGCAAAGCCAAACTACGAAAAGGTATCAACGCCATAGCCCTACATGACCTGACAGGTTTTGACGGGCGATGCGATGCTGTGTATATAACCACCTCACCAGTATTGACAGACTCATTGTCAAACATGACAACGACCCAACAACTACGTCAACGTTTAAATCCCAACAAGGTGACCCATGCTGGCCGATTTGACTTAGTGGTTGTCGGTGGTGGCATTGCAGGCATGTGCGCAGCCGTTAGTGCAGCCCGATTAGGCAGCAAGGTAGCATTGATCAACGACCGTCCACTATGGGGTGGCAACAACTCATCAGAGATACGTGTCCACCTAAGCGGTATCATTGAGGTCGGTCAATATAAAGGTCTTGGTCGCCTCATCCGAGAGTTTGGTCATTCAAACAGAGGGAATGCAGGCCCCGCAGAAACCTACGAGGATGACAAAAAGAAAGCATTCCTTGAAGCTGAACCAAACCTTACACTCTATCCTTCTTATCATCTGGTAGGTGTCAAGAAGGCTAACAGTACCATAGAATCCGTAACCATACAGAACATATACGATGGCCAGCAATATGAACTTGAAGCACGCCTGTTCAGCGACTGTACAGGTGATGGTACTCTGGGTTTTCTGGCCAATGCCCATTACCGCATGGGTCGCGAGGCCAAAGCCGAATATGGTGAGAGTTTAGCACCTGAAACGACTGATTCAATTGTTCAGGGTGCATCATGCCAATGGTATTCAGAGAAGCGTTCTCATCCATCCACATTCCCGGAATTCTCCTATGGTGTAAATTTCAACACCAACAATTGTGAGCGAGTGAACAAAGGTGAGTGGAAATGGGAAACCGGTATGAACCGCAACCAGATAACCGAAGCAGAACGTATTCGTGACTACGGCATGATGGTTATCTACTCCAACTGGAGCTGGCTGAAAAATCACGATCGTACCAAAAAGAATTACGCCAACAACCAACTGTCTTGGGTTGCTTATGTCTTAGGCAAGCGCGAGTCACGACGTTTGTTGGGCGACTACATCCTGTCAGAGGAGGATATCAATAAAAATGTATTCCATGAGGATGCCTCATTCACTACGACATGGGCCATCGACGTCCATTCCGTAGATTCTATGAATCACATCCATTTCCCTGGCAATGAGTTTAAAAGCCAGACTATACATCGTTGGATTTACCCCTATGGAGTTCCCTACCGATGTCTCTACTCCCGCAATGTAAACAATCTGTTTATGGCTGGAAGAAATATCAGTTGCACACACATTGCACTTGGTACTGTCCGCGTGATGCGTACAACAGGCATGATGGGTGAAGTGGTTGGCATGGCTGCAGCCATATGCAACAAACACCAAGCACTTCCACGTGATGTATATCATCACTATCTCCCTGAGTTGCAAGCACTCATGCAGCAAGGAGTTGGACGCAATGACGCGCCAGACAATCAACGTTTTAACGGCCCGAATCAGTTATTAACGGTTCCCAGGGCTTTCATGACAAAAAACCTTTATGAATAGATTTTTCATACACTTCATCATGTTAAGCACCATGGCTCTGTCACCCGCTCACGCGGAGCGACAGAGTTATGCCGTCATGCACGGAGATACACTAAAAATTGGCAACAGTCTTATGGAGCGTTCCTTCCTTTGGGATAAGGGCGCTCTGAAGACTGTACGCTTGGTTAATAAGCAACATAAAACAGCCATCCTTGCAAAAGGAGCTATGCCAGATTTCGCTATGGTCAAGGCTGAGGTTGACAGTGCCTGGATGAAAACCGAATGGCTATCCTCCAATGGGGTTCATCCAGCGTATCTGAAAGTCAGTGTATGGTCACGTCAAGGTCCACTTGAGTGCTTACGCCAGTTCCGTATTTACGATGATTGTCCAGCAATTGCCTGTGACTATTATCTCAGAGGACGTATCAATCCGCTGCATCAAAGTACGGTGGGCAATCATGCCGACCGCAAGAACATCGAGTCGACTGCCGATATGGGTATACAACTGAAAACACCGACAATTGACAGAATTCAGCTTGATGGCAACCATTGGCAGACACGTGTAGTAGAGTTTCTTGATTATACCGACTGGAACGATAATCTTGTAATAGAACGCCAATTCATCCCATATCGTCGTACAGGTCATCGAGGGAACCTTCTCTTTTCGAAAGACGAACTAACAGGAAAGGGCTTTTTCTTTCTGAAAGAGGCACCAAGTTCAAGTACACAGTTACATTACACCGGCTCTGACTTCATCACAGATTTCAATGATTTCATGGTTGTGAGTCCAGGTTTCACTCATCAGGATATCAGTCCTTACAGATGGACCCGTATCTATGGTTGTGTGATAGGCGTATGGAATGAGCAAGAAGCGGACGCTCTTATTGCACTTCGCTCTTATCAGAAACAGTTACGTAGTGCCGCATCCCAACGAGACGAGATGATTATGCTTAATACATGGGGCGACCGGAGTCAGGACGCCAAGATTAACGAGGCGTTTTGTCTGGCAGAGCTTGACCGTGCCAAGCGTCTGGGTATCACCGTATTTCAGCTCGATGATGGCTGGCAAACGGGAAAGAGTCCAAATTCCAAAACTTCAGGCGGTTCGTTTAATGACATCTGGAAAGACAATCTTTACTGGACACCCAATAAAAGCAAATTTCCTCATGGTCTTGAACCTATCGTGAAGAAAGGCAAAAAACTCGGCATCCGCATAGGTCTCTGGTTTAATCCGAGCATACAGCATGACTTTGCCGATTGGCAAAAAGATGCAGATGTCATCATTAAGCTCCATCAGCAATATGGTATTGAGTGTTTCAAGATTGACGGTTTACAGATACCGAACAAGACGGCTGAGACAAACCTACGGAAGCTTTTCGACCGCGTCTCTACCGAAACCAATCATCAGGTGATCTTCAACCTCGATGCGACGGCTGGGCGTCGTGGCGGCTACCATCTATTCAACGAGTATGGTAACATCTTCCTCGAGAATCGCTACACCGATTGGGGAAACTACTATCCGTACCGCACACTCCGTAACCTATGGCAACTCAGCCGCTATGTGCCTGCAGAAAAACTGCAAGTGGAGTTTCTTAACAAATGGCGTCATGCTGAGAAATATCCTGCCAATGATAGTTTCGCCCCTGCACACTATGATTTTGACTACCTGTTTGCCATCACCATGGCAGCCCAGCCGCTGGCATGGATGGAGGCCGCCAATCTACCCCAAGAGGCATTTGCATTATCAGCACTCATGAGTCAATACAAGACTATCCAGCATGCCTTTCATCAAGGTATCATTTTACCCATTGGTGAAGAACCTTCAGGACGTGCCTGGACGGGATTTCAGTCGATGACGTCAGAAACGACTGGCTATTTCATCGTCTATCGCGAAGACAACCAGCGTCCCCAAGCCGAACTGTCAACATATCTCAAGAAGGGCGCAACCATTGGCTTAGAACTTATTGCCGGACGAGGAAGTTCGTTTAAGGCACATACAGATGACGAGGGCAGACTGCTGTTCAAACTCCCTCAGAAAAATCAGTTTGCAATCTATAAATACACGATTATAAAATGAAGAAGATCATATCTTTATTACTTTTTTCCCTATCAACTGTGGCTGTCATGGCGGCCGATACATACATCTCCAATGTCTATGGTAGGAGCTACCAACTACTCAATGGCAAATGGGATGCGATTGTTGATCCCTACGATGCAGGACGTGGAGCCAGGATTTTCTTAAATCAGAAGCCCACAGGGAAAAGCGACTTTTATGAATATGCCTTTGAAAATGGCATGCGCCTGAATGTTCCTGGCGACTGGAACTCCCAAAACACAGAGCTGAAGTATTACGAAGGGACGATTTGGTATTCACGGCATTTCAATGCCCGAAAGGTTGGTACAGAACGACGTTATCTCTATTTCTGTGGTGTGAGCTATCGCTGCAGCATCTATCTCAATGGTGTGTTCATTGGCTCACACGAAGGTTCGTTTACGCCTTTTCAGTTTGAAGTCACCGATAAACTGAAGGATGGTGATAATAATCTCATAGTTGAGGTGAACAACCGCCGCCAGCAAGATGCCATCCCCGCATTGTCGTTTGATTGGTGGAACTATGGTGGAATTACACGCGATGTGATGCTCGTTACCCTTCCTCAGACCTATATCAGCGATTACTTTATTCAATTAGACAAACATCTGCCGAACGTGATTCATGCAGAAGTCAGTCTCTCTGACGAGAAAGCTGACGAGACGATAACGCTACGCATACCTGATTTATCAACGACCATCAAGATGAAAACCGACAAATCAGGCAAAGCAAAGAGAACCTTCAGGGTAAACAAATTACAACGCTGGTCACCAACACTTCCTAAGCTCTATGATGTAGAGATAGAAACAAATACGGATCAAGTCAGCGAGCGCATCGGATTTCGAAACATTGAAACGGCAGGTACAAAAATCATGCTGAACGGGAAAGAGGTTTTCCTGCGAAGTGTCTCTTTCCACGAAGAGATTCCTCAGCGCATGGGACGTGCCTGCACGCCTGGCGATGCCGAGTTTCTGCTTAGCGAGGCCAAGGCTTTAGGAGTAAACATGGTACGTTTGGCACATTATCAACAAAATGAGTATATTGTGCGTCGTGCCGAAGAGATGGGTATCATGCTTTGGCAGGAGATTCCTGTATGGCAAGCCATCGATTTCACCAACAAGGAAACTCTTGCCAAGGCTCAGCAAATGCTTCTTGAGACCATCAAACGGGATCGCAACCGTTGTGCCGATTGTTTCTGGGGCATTGCCAACGAAACCCGCCCTTCAGAAGCACGCCATGCATTCCTCACGACACTGCTTGAGACTGGCAAAGACATAGATACCACCCGACTCTTTGTGGGAGCTTTTGACAACGTGTATTTCCAGCAGTCATCACAACACTTCGAGATGCACGACGCGTTTATCAACCAACTTGACATGATTGGTGTAAACAAATATATGGGCTGGTACGCAGCCTGGCCACTATCTCCTGAGAAATGCATCTGGCAAGTAGCCGAGAACAAACCACTCTTCATCTCAGAATTTGGAGGCGAGGCCTTATATGGACAGTCGGGCGATGAAACAGTAGCCTCTTCATGGAGCGAAGACTATCAAGCCAAGCTTTATCACGACAATCTCACCATGTTCAAGGGCATTCCTAACCTCGTTGGTATTTCACCATGGGTTCTGTTCGACTTCCGTTCCCCCACTCGTTTCCATCCACGCAATCAGGAAGGCTGGAACCGCAAAGGACTTGTCTCCGATCAGGGACAGAGAAAGAAAGCATGGTATATCATGCATGATTTCTATAACCAAATAAAAATGAAATACGAATTTTAAACCACTTTTCAATGATACACAATCCTATGATAAGAATCAAACAGCTACTGCTCATCGTTATCCTGACTATAGCAACCTCAGTCAGTGCGAAAGACGGCATTGTCCGCATCCTGGCCATCGGTAACAGTTTCTCTGAGGATGCCGTCGAGCAGAACCTTCATGAGTTGGCTGCTTCCGACGGTCATCAGACCATTATAGCCAACCTGTATATTGGAGGCTGTTCTTTGGAACGCCATCTGAATAACGCACGAAACAACACCCCTAACTATCGCTATCGAAAGATCGGGACAGACGGTATTCGCAAACAGTCAGACCACATGACCCTCCAGCATGCATTAACAGATGAGAAATGGGATTACATCTCTCTTCAACAAGCCAGTGGTTTGTCTGGACGTTATGAAACCTATGCCCCCTACTTCCCAGAGTTGCTGACTTATGTAAAATCGTTAGCACCAAAGGGGTGCAAGATTATCTGGCACCAGACATGGGCCTACTCCATCGATTCGTCACACGGTGCATTCAAGGATTATGGACATCAGCAGATGCGTATGTATCAGGCAATCATGGACTGCTCGCAACGCGCCATTAAGGAAAATGGTCTTTACATGGTTATTCCCTCGGGTACTGCGATTCAGAATGCACGCACCACGTTTTTGGGCGACAACATGAACCGTGATGGTTACCATCTGAATCTGTCCTATGGCCGTTATACCGCAGCTTGCACATGGTATGAAGCCATCTTCCATAAAAACGTAGTTGGCAACAGATTCGCGCCTCAGGGTATGCATCCCGACATTGTGAATGTGTGTCAGCAGGCTGCACATGCTGCAGTACTTAAGCCATTCGAGGTGACCATTCTCAGCAACATGAAACCAAACGATGTATTATACAAGAATCCATCCATACCGATAGATATCCGTGTCAACGACCTTCTCTCTCGCATGACCCTGAAAGAAAAGATCATGCAAATCAACCAATACACCCTTGGTACCAACAATATTGAGAACAACAAAGGTGTTGAGGTGAAGCAGATTCCTGCCGAGATCGGGTCGCTCATCTACTTCCCCACAGACTCAGAGCTACGCAACCGTATGCAGCGTCATGCCATGAACGATTCAAGGTTGGGGATTCCCATTCTTTTCGGATATGATTGTATTCACGGATTCCGCACCATCTTCCCTATTCCATTAGCCCAGGCTTGTAGTTGGAATGTGTCCCTCTTTGAAAAGGGCTGCCGCGTAGCTGCACAGGAATGTCGCATGAGTGGTGTCGACTGGACATTCTCGCCCATGATTGATGTCAGTCGCGATCCTCGATGGGGACGTGTAGCAGAAAGCTTTGGCGAAGATCCTTATGCCAACGCCACCTTTGGCAGTGCTGCCGTGCGTGGCTATCAGGGCCGGAACATGTCAGATAGTCTGTCAATAGCAGCATGTCTGAAACACTATGTGGGCTATGGTGCTTCCGAGGCTGGTCGTGATTACGTCTATACCGAGATTTCCAGACAGTCACTTTGGGATACTTATCTTCCTCCCTTTGAAAAGTGCGTACAGGCAGGTGCAGCTACGCTGATGAGTTCGTTCAACAATATCAGCGGCATTCCCTCTTCGGCTAATCACTACACACTGACTGAAGTGCTACGCAAAAAATGGGGATTCCGTGGGCTCATGGTATCCGACTGGGGCGCTGTTGAACAGCTCGTCCATCAGAACATGGCTCGCGACCTGAAGGAAGCTGGTCAGCTCGCACTCAATGCCGGTGTGGATATGGACATGATGTCGCATGCCTACGACACCTATCTTGAGTCGCTCGTCGATGAGGGCAAGATATCAACAAGCACCCTTGATGAGGCTGTTCGCCGTACACTACGAGTTAAATTCCAATTGGGATTATTTGAACATCCTTACACGCCTGTATCAAAACCAGAAAATCGTTTTCTGCGTCCACAGAGTGTAGCGGCAGCCCGCCAGATGGCAGCCGAGTCGATGGTCCTCTTGAAGAATGAGCACCAAGTACTACCTTTGAAGCAGGGATTGAAGATTCTTGTAACAGGTCCTGTTGCCGATGCGACTCACGATCTACTGGGCTGTTGGTGGGGACATGGTGAGGATGGCGACATCGAAAAACTCAACGAGAGTATACAGAAAGAGTTTGGTTCGCAGGCAGAGGTTCGTTATATCAAAGGGTGCGATTTCGATGGCACTGATGAGCGTCAGTTCAAACAGGTAGAGAAACTCTCTCGTTGGGCAGATATTGTTATCACGTGTGTGGGCGAAAAAGGCTCATGGAGTGGTGAGAATAATTCACATGCAGACATTGCACTCCCTACAATCCAGCGTCATCTCATCCAATGTGTCAAAGCATCGGCCAAACAGCTGGTACTGATACTTGCCAATGGTCGGCCTATGATTATTACAGATGAAGTTGCCATGGCCGATGCCGTTATTGAGATGTGGCAGCCTGGCCTTTATGGAGGTTCGGCAGTGGCAGGTATTCTGTCTGGTCGCATAAACCCTTCAGGTCATCTGGCAATGACTTTTCCCTATTCTCAAGGACAGATTCCCATCTACTATGGACGTCGTCATAGTGCCCGTCCACATCAGGGCTTCTATAAAGATCAGACCAGCGAACCACTCTATCCGTTTGGCTATGGTCTCAGCTACACCACATTCGCTTACGGTGAGCCCCATACGAATTCACATGAAGTAAAAGCTGGCGATAAGTTCGATGTCATCATACCAATAACCAATACTGGTCAGCGTGATGGTTTGGAGACCGTCTTCTGGTATGTCTCTGACCCCTATGGAAAGATTACACGTCCTGCACAGGAGTTGAAACATTTTGAAAAGAAACTGATCAAGAAAGGCGAGACCGTTGATTTCGTATTCCATGTGAATGTCAATCGCGACTTCGGTTATGTAGATAGTGAGGGGAAACATTTTGTTGAGCCGGGCGACATCATGATTTTTGTTGGTGATAAGAAACTTAAGTTCACAATCAAATAATGCAGTTATTCTTTCAACATATCAGGCTTTCTCTTCTACTATGCAGCTGCTTTAGCATAGCCACTCTTTCTGCTCAGCGCACAGTGACCGAACTCAGTACGGGATGGCGCTTTGCTTTAGGCGAAAGGGCTGGAGCCGAAGCCACATACTACGACGATAAAGCATGGCAGGAAGTACGCGTTCCTCATGACTATGCCATCCTTGGACCATTCAGTCGCGACAACGATCTTCAGGACGTACGTAACATTCAGAATGGTGAAACACAAGTAAACCGCAAGACTGGGCGCACTGGTGGTCTGCCCTACTATGGAAAAGCCTGGTATCGTCGCTCATTCACGGTAAAAGGCAAAGGCCGTTGGTTCATCTATTTCGACGGCGCCATGAGCGAAGCTACCATCTTTGTCAACGGCACCAAGGTGGCGTTTCAGCCAAATGGCTATGCAGCCTTTGAAATAGATGTCACTCCTCATGTACATCAGGGGAAAAACATATTAGCTGTCCAACTAGATGCCAAAGCACACTCTTCGCGCTGGTATCCTGGCGCAGGTCTTTTCCGCAAGGTTGAACTACTACATACTGCCAGTCATTACATCCCCTTATGGGGGACTCATGCCATTCCCCTCTTGCAAGACAAACAAGGCATTATCAATCTGACCACCCGTATTTGCGGAGATAATCAGGAGGTCATGCTTCAGAGTCAGCTTTTAGATGCGCAAGGTCATGTTGTCGCTCAGACCATAAACAAGCTGAAAGAACAGGACTCATCCCTATGCCATCAGAGGATCGTTATTGACAAGCCGCAGTTATGGAGCCCGGAAAGTCCTTATCTCTATCGGTTGGTGCAACAGGTTATATGGCGAGGCAAGGTCGTTGACAAACAGGTACAGTCTATCGGTATCCGTTCGGTAGCGTTTCGCCCATACGAAGGATTTTTTCTCAATGGTCAGCGACACAGTATTCAAGGCGTATGCCTCCACCACGACTACGGCATGCTTGGAACGGCAGTCAACGAGTCGGCTCTTCGCTACCGTCTGCAGTTACTCAAGGATATGGGATGCGACGCCATTCGCACATCGCATAACCTCCCATCATCGCTTCTGGCTCAGCTCTGCGATGAGTTAGGATTCATGCTCATGATCGAGCCGTTTGATGAATGGGATACGCCCAAATGCGAGAATGGATTTCATCGATACTTCGACAAGTATGCCGATGACCTCGTCCGCCAGATGGTACGCCATTTCCGCAATCACCCCAGCGTAGTACTATGGGGTATCGGCAACGAAGTACCCAACCAGCGCGATGAGAACGGTTGGAAACTTGTTCAGCATTTCCAGCAGATATGCCACGAAGAGGATGCCAGCCGTTCCGTTACAGTATGTATGGACCAGATTCCCTATGTACTGAAAAACGGATTCGAGCGCGAGATTGATATTCCTGGCATCAACTACAACACCCAGAACTACCCCCAAGCCTATGCCCAATGGCGGCAACATATCATCTTAGGGTCAGAAACTGCCTCAACAGTCAGTTCACGTGGTGTATATAAATTTCCAGTACAACTACGGGAAATGGCTATGTATGATGATCACCAATCATCAAGCTACGATGTAGAGTACTGTAGCTGGAGCAACACACCTGATACCGACTTCGCGCTTGCAGATGATAACCCATGGTATGCCGGACAATTTGTTTGGACGGGATTCGACTATCTTGGTGAGCCGACACCTTATAATAATGACAGTTGGCCCAGTCATAGTTCTGTTTTCGGCATCTTCGATCTGGCAAATATCCCTAAGGACCGCTATTATCTCTATCGCAGCAAATGGAATCGTCAGGCGCATACACTTCATGTACTCCCCCACTGGACATGGCCAGGACGCGAAGGACTCATCACACCAGTCATGGTCTATACCGACTATCCTGAAGCCGAACTCTTTGTCAATGGCCGCAGCATGGGACGACAGCGTAAACTGTCGGCAACAGAAGTTGCCACTTCGCTGCATGACTCACTGGCATTGCTACGCCGTTACCGGCTCATCTGGGACAACGTCAAATACGAGCCAGGCCAGATTCAGGTTGTTGCTTATGACTCTATGGGACGTGCCACCTTGAACAAAACTATCAAGACCGCAGGTGCACCTCATCATCTTGTTGTTGAGACCATCAACGATACAATCAGCCAAAGCGATGGAAGCTTGGCCTTCCTCCGGGTGTCAGTGGTTGACAAGGAGGGGCAGCTCTGTCCAGATGATAACCGCTTGGTCAATTTCTCTGTTTCAGGTGTAGGCAGATATGTGGCAGCTGCCAATGGAGCCCCTACCGATCTCCACCAGTATCACCTGCCCCAGATGCCGCTTTTCCATGGTCAGCTGATGGCTACCGTTTCAGCCCTGGGCCGTAAGGGGATCATCAGATTTACCGCCCAAGCAGATGGCATAGCCCCCTGTACATTCACACTGATAACAAAATAACATTGACAGAATATGAAAAAATTATTGTATTTACTTTTATGCTTCTCAGCGTTCAGCCCTGCTAAGGCTCAAATCATTGATGAGTCAGCCAAGCAACGGGCCAAACAATTAGTCAGCCATATGACACTCCGCGAGAAAATCGACTATCTCGGCGGTGAGACCTCGTTCTCCTTACGTGCCATTCCACGACTGAACATACCACGTATTCTCCTTGCCGATGGTCCGCAAGGCATCCGTAATCATGCCCCACACAGTACACTCTATCCTTCAGGCATACTCACAGCCGCCACATGGGATCGTACACTGGCACGCAAAGTGGGCGAAGGACTTGGCCTTGATGCACGAGCCCGTGGCGTTGGAATTCTCCTTGGCCCTGGTGTCAACATCTATCGTGCACCAGTGTGCGGTCGAAATTTCGAGTATTTTGGCGAAGACCCTTACCTGACCTCAGAGATTTCCAGTCAGTACATTCAGGGTGTACAATCGAAGGGTGTCATGGCTACTATCAAACACTTTGCAGCGAATAATCAGGAGTGGAATCGTCATCACGCCAGTTCAAATATCGACGAGCGTACCCTTTTTGAAATTTATTTCCCTGCATTCCGCAAAGCTATCCAGGAGGCACATGTAGGCGCAGTCATGAACAGCTATAATCTACTCAATGGGGTTCACGCCACAGAAAACGAATGGCTCAACGTCCATGTGCTACGCAATACCTGGGGATTCGACGGACTACTCATGTCCGACTGGACCTCTGTCTATAGCGTAGTCAACACTGCAAATCACGGACTCGACCTCGAGATGCCTAAAGGCCGTTATATGAACTACGACAATCTGATGCCAGCCATCAGGAAAGGTCTCGTCACCGAAAAGACCATAGACCTAAAAGTCCAGCATATCCTGCAGTCGCTCATTGCCTTTGGACTGCTCGACCGCGAGCAGAAGGACACCACACTACCACTCGATAATCCAGCCACTCGACAAATGGCGCTCGACATTGCACGTGGAGGTATCGTGATGTTAAAAAACGAAGACCATGTGCTGCCACTACGTGGTACTATTGCCATCGTTGGCGAGAATGCCGATCAGATAACCACAGGTGGCGGCAGTGGAAATGTCAGCCCATTCCGTTCAACCACCCTCGTAGATGGTCTGAAGGCAACTGGAAGAAAGATCATCCAACTGACCGACAATGTCATCTTTGATGACATCTCTACTCAGGTGTATGCCGACGAAGCCATGACACGGCATGGTTATCAGGCTCAGTATTTCAAAAATCAAAAAATGGAAGGGCAGCCTGATTCTACCGGAATCGAACAGCATATCAACCATACCTGGCGTGCTGCTGCCATTGGTGCAGGTTTCCCTGCCGACCACTTTTCCGCACGTTGGACCTGTTACTATCAACCCCAAGCTGATGGTTTGCTGCGTGTATCCTTAGGAGGCGACGATGGCTACCGTATCTTTGTTAATGACAGTCTGCTGACCGGCGATTGGGGCAACCACTCCTATTCAAGCCGTGAGAAGACTATCAAGGTAAAAAAAGGTGTAAGATACTGCTTCCGACTGGAATATTTCGATAATATCAGCGATGCCTTTATCAATTGCAACATACGCCTGCTCAACGAGCAACGCCTGATGGCAGGACTTAAGAAAGCCAATCATGTGGTCTATGCTACTGGTTTCAATTCAAACATCGAAGGCGAAGGGTTCGACCGTCGCTTTGCGCTCACCGATTATCAGGAAAGTATGATTCAGCGTCTGGGGCGCATCCATAAGAATCTAGTAGTTGTTCTCAATGCAGGCGGTGGTGTCGACATGAGTCGCTGGCTCTCATCTGCTAAGGCTGTCCTGATGGCTTGGTATCCAGGTCAGGAAGGCGGTACCGCACTGGCAGAAATTCTCGCAGGCAAACTCTCGCCCAGCGGCAAACTGCCCATTTCCATTGAGCGTCGATGGGAAGACAACCCTTGTCATGATAGCTATTATGCCAACGACAAGAATCATGAGTCAACATCAATCACCTATTCCGAAGGCATCTTTACTGGTTATCGCGGCTACGATGAGTCGGATACCAAGCCGTTGTTCCCATTCGGTTTCGGTCTGTCCTATTCTTCTTTTGCTTACTCCAATCTTGCTCTGAAGCCAGTTGCCGATGGGGTTGAAGTATCGTTCGACATCAAGAATACTGGAAAATGCGATGCAGCCGAAGTTACAGAGGTTTACGTCAGCGATATAGAGTCGTCAGTAGCCCGCCCCCAGAAAGAGCTCAAAGGTTTTGAGAAAGTGATGCTCAAGAAAGGCGAGCAGAAACATATCACCATTTCTCTACCATCCGACGCCTTTAAATTCTACGATATCGATACTCACCAGTTCGTACTCGAACCAGGTCTTTTCAATATTATGGTAGGCGGTTCATCAGACAATCTGCCATTAAAAGGCACTATAAACCTGTAATATATTGTTATTCGTGGAGCCAGCTTTATACTCTATAAGGCTGACTCCTTTTTTCTGTTCTCCAGAAGTCGTCCACTTCATCATGATCATAGACTTATCTCAGTATAATAGTTTCTTCATTGAAAATCAGCAACGACTCATTCATTTTGCTTCGGTCTATGTACGAGACAACATGGTTGCAGAAGACTGCGTCATAGAAACAATGATGGAATTTTGGGAACGACGACAAAGGCTTCCCGACAATACCAATATACTTGCATGGGTTCTTACTGTACTTAAGCACAAGTGCATTGATTATTTAAGAAAGGAAAGAAGAATACAAAGTTCAAACGACTATAACGATTCTATCTGGGAACTTGATGAACGTATTACTGCTCTTGAGGATTTCGACCCTCATGAGATTTTCACCCAAGAGATACGCAATATCATCGACAGTACCCTCGATGCCTTATCTCCACAGGCGAAACAAATATTCATTTTATCTACCTATGAGAATAAAACTCATCAAGAAATAGCAACTATAACCAACCTCACCCTTCGAGGCGTAGAATACCACTTGTATAAAGCCAAGGATGCGTTAAGACAATCACTAAAGGATTATTTACCAGCCATGGTGCTATTTGTTTATTTTTGTTAAATAATCAAGACTTTACTATGAGTTTAGTTTCATAGTAACGTTAACTTCATGAACTTAAGCAATGATGGACAAAAATCTATTATATCGTTACTTTATTGGCCATGCTTCTGCCAACGAAATACATCAAGTCAGAACATGGAGCGACGAGTCAGATGAGAATCAAAATCTGCTTCGTCGTGAAAGGAAACTGTTTAACGCAATGATCATGGCTGGGTCTGTTAAGAAGCCTATGCCTATCAACAATGATAAGACATATCGGCCAACTAATAGGATATGGCTACGGATAGTCGGTATGGCAGCCTGCATAGCAGCCATTTGTTGCATTAGCATCATTACCATTTTCATAGGGCACTCCGACACACAACTTGCCATGCAAACTATTCATGTACCTTCGGGGCAGAGTGTTGACCTGATCCTGCCAGACAGTTCACATGTATGGCTAAATGCCAATACTCGCATGACTTATCCTCTGTCCTTTGTCAAAGGAATACGCGAGGTGTCCATTGAAGGAGAGGCCTTTTTCGAGGTGAAGCATCATGATAAATGGCCTTTTATTGTTCATACCCCGCATATGGATGTGAAGGTTCTTGGCACGAAGTTTAATGTAGAAGCCTATTCTGACAAGCCACTCACAGAGACCTCACTCATAGAAGGCAAAGTACAGATAACACTTCCTAAACAGGATGGCGTATCTCCCCAATACATATTGCAACCTGGCAGAAAGTTATCGTTAACAGAAAATCAGGTAGTTATAAGTGACATAACCGACCAGGAGGTTTATCGGTGGCGTGATGGACTCTATTGCTTCAATAACAAAACCATCGTTGACATTATGCACGATTTCGAGAAATACTATGGTATAAAAATCGTAGTTCAAGAAGAAAACCTTAAAAAGGTCGTTCTATCTGGAAAATTCCGTATAGCCGAAGGCTTGAACTATGCTTTGGACGTTTTGAAATCTGAAGTTCATTTCAGTTATCACCGTAGCAGCGACAACAATACATTATTTATCAAATAACCAAACCTAGTTTATTTATGAAAACTTATTTAAAAGTATCTCTATTCTCGTCTATGTTCACTTTGAGCATGCTTCCAGCTCAAACATATGGACAGAATGCAAAGGTAACAGTAAACCGAAACAATGTTACTGTAAAAACAGTTCTAAACGACATCGAATCGCAAACGAACTATCTGTTTATTTATGGCAAAGACATTAATGTCAATCGACTTGTCAATGTGTCATCATTGCAGCAACCTACCAGTAGTTTATTAGACAAACTATTTGAAGGAACTAACATCAGCTACGCATTATGTGGCAATCACATTGCGTTAAAACTAGAGAATGAAGGACGAACTGCTACCAGTACTCAGCAAAAGGGTGATACCAAGACGATTAAAGGACGTGTCCTTGATGCTAACGGTGAACCCCTTGTAGGCGTAGCCATATCGATTGAAGGCACTAATCGCATGTCAACAACCGATATGGATGGTAACTATTCTATCAAGGCAACAGAGGGTGAAACGCTCAAATTGACCTACATTGGTTTCAATCCTTTCTTCCAGAAAATCAGCAGAGGAAACAGCTATAATATCACGATGAAAGAAGACACCAAAGCACTTGATGAAGTGGTGGTTGTAGGTTATGGTACCATGAAGAAAGCCGATTTAACCGGTGGCGTTGTCAACGTTGGTGAAAAGGACCTGAATCGTGTGGCAAGTTTTAACCTGATGGATAAAGTAGCAAGCCAGATACCTGGATTAAATATCACAACTGGCAATGCTGCTCCAGGTGTAGACCAGTCCATCCTCATCCGTGGTCAGAACTCTCTTACGGCAGACAATGCTCCTCTCGTGGTTCTTGATGGCATTCCCTATAATGGTTCTTTAGCCGACCTTGATCCAAATACCATAGAAAGTATGAGTGTGCTGAAAGATGCATCAGCAGCTGCCATCTATGGTTCACGCGGTTCTAATGGTATTATCCTTATCCAGTCAAAGAAAGGGCGTATTGGTGCACCGCATGTTTCCTACAGGGGTGAGTTCAGCATCTCAGAGCCACAGCATCGTGTTAACGTCATGAGTCCGGAAAAATACTTAAGATTCAAACAAGATATTGCCCGCCTTCAGGATGGATGGGAAGGTGAGCAACTCAGACCAGAGAACATCCTCAGTGCCAGCGAGCTCAGCAACTATTATCAGGGTATTACTAACGACTGGCAGGACATCATTTTCCGCACAGCCTTTTCTCACGACCACCAGATCAGTCTTTCAGGTGGTACCGAACAAACTACTTACAATGCCGCTCTTGCCTACCTCAATCAGCAGGGGGTAGTCTTTAATTCCCGCATGGAGCGCTATAACCTCGACCTTGGTGTAACTCAAGTACTCAACAAGTGGCTCACCATTGGTGTCAATACCAAGTATATCCAGAAACAGTCTGGTGGCATCACCCCAAATATCGAGCATGCCGTCAAGCAGAGTCCTTATGGCATCTTCAAAGAGGAGAATGGTAACTATTATGAGGAGCCTATGGACCAGTCGCTCATCCGCAATCCCATGGTGGATGTTAATGCCGATCAGGACAACACCAGCCGCAACCTCATCATCAACTCCTATGCCAATATTGTATTCCCCGTCAAAGGGCTCTCTTTCCGAACCAATTTCGGATATAACAACCGTACTATTTTTACAGGAACTTATTACGGTCGCGACACCTTCACCGGTAAAAGCGTAGGCGGTAAAGCCTCTATCAACAACACGCACTATTATGATTACACTTGGGAAAATATCCTGAAGTATAATCGTACGTTTAGGAAACATACCATCGACCTTACAGGTTTATTCTCTTTGCAGAAGACATGCAGCAACAAGGCTGGTGGCTCGGCTGAGAGTTTTATCAACGATGACTCCAGTTTCCATAACCTGAGTGCTGGCGAGAAGAACAAGACTGTGACCTCAAGTCTCCGCGAAACCCAGATGTTGTCATACATGTTCCGCGCCAACTATAATTATGCAAACCGTTATCTGCTCACTCTTACTGGTCGTACAGATGGCTATTCTGCTTTTGGAAAGAACAACAAATATGCATTTTTCCCTTCTGTAGCAGTAGGTTGGAACATCCATCAGGAGGCATTCTTGGCTAATACACATGACTGGCTCGATCAGTTGAAGATCCGTGTCTCCTATGGTTCCAATGGTAATCAGGCCATCAACCCCTATCAAACACTCGACCGTCTTCACATTGGTACTTATGTTTGGGGCGACAATGGCTCTACTGCCAACGCTGTCTACCTGCCTAACGATGGTGCAGGAAACCCGAACCTCAAATGGGAGACAACTCACACCTTCAATCTTGGTATCGATTTCTCATTCCTCAATGGACGTATCTATGGTAGTATTGATACCTATGTTTCCAATACAAAGGACTTGCTCATGAAGCGTACCGTACCTATTATGAACGGTTATAGCACCATCATGGACAATATCGGCCGTACACGAAACAAAGGCATAGAAATCAGCTTAAATACAGTGAACATCAAGCAAAACGATTTAGAGTGGCGTACAGGTATAAACTTCTCACTCAACCGCGATAAGATTATTGACGTTCGTGGCGATAAGAAAGACGACATCACCAACAAATGGTTTATCGGACAGCCTATACAAGTGTACTACGATTACAAAGTTGTAGGTATCTGGCAAGAGGGTGATACCTATACCACTACCGATGCCAATGGAAATACCGTACAAATCCAGAAAGGTGCCAAACCTGGCTCTGCCAAACTCCAAGACACCAATGGCGATGGTGTCATCAACTCTAACGATAAAGTCATTATCGGCTCAAAGAAACCAAGTTTCCGTATGGCGATGACTAACGAACTCACATGGCGAAATTTCTATTTCTCAAGTCTGATTAGCGGTACCTTTAAGGTTACACGTGAACTAAACGAAGCCAATATCGGTTCTTGGGCTTACAATCTCTATAACTATCTGGAAGATGCCGACTACTGGACTCCAGAGAATCCTAATGCCAAATATTGTTCTCCTGTATACAGCAATTTTGATGGACATACCTTCTATCACGACTTTACCTATATCCAGATAAAGAACATCACTGTTGGTTACAACCTTAATCACAGTCTCGTTAAGCGCATGCATCTCCAAGGAGCATCCGTCAACCTCAGCGTGAATAATGCATGGACATTCTGCGACATCCGCTCCATGCTCAATTACGACAACAGCTGGTTCGCTTCATATCCAACAGCTCGTTCATATGTATTAGGTATCAATTTGACTTTCTAAAAACCACAAATTTTGAAAACAATGGAAAAGAAAAATATTATATCAGCATTATTTGTATCGCTCTCCATCATGGCTACCAGTTGTTCTGACTATCTCGATGAGAAATTAAAGAGCGAACTTGCACCAGACAACACCTATACCAACTCTTATGGCTTCGAAACAGGCTCTGCTGGTATGTATGCTATTGCGCGTGCAGAGTATAACACCTGGGGATCGACCGCCTTTATGCACAGTGCAGCCTGTCCATACGAATCACAACAGATAGCTACTGACTTAGCTGTCATGGGGACCAAGGATGGTTCTATTCAGCCTTTCGGCTATTGCACATTAACATCCAATACGGGTATTGTTACTTCTACATGGAAATGGGCATACAGCCTAATTGCAGCTGCGAATGAAATCCTTGCCTATGCAGAGAAATGTACAAACTGGGATAAGCCAACCGATCAGGCAAACTATATGGCAGAAGCACGTTTTTTCCGTGCATATGCATATCGCACTTTGGTTTATCTCTATGGTGATGTTCCTTATGTTGATAAGATTCAGGAAAAAATCCACACAGATTTTACAAGAACGCCTAAGACAGAAGTCATTCAACACATGATAGACGATCTGAAATATGCATCAGAAAACCTCCCTATTGATCCTGACAATGTTTCTAAAGTAGGTAAGCTTACCAAATGGGCTGCGGAACATCTGCTCAGCGAGGTTTATCTTATGAACGGTGATAATGCCAATGCTGAGAAATCCGCGCTCAACGTCATCAATTGTGGCTATTTCCGTCTTATGAGTAATCGATTTGGTGTTGAAAAGAATAAGCCCGGTGATGTTTTTTCTGACCTTTTCAAAGAATATAACCAGAACCGCACCTCTGGCAATATGGAGAGTATATGGGTTATGCAGTTCGAATACCAGACCAAAGGAGGTGGAGATGCTTACGACGATTGGACACGACGTGCTTGGGAACCAAAATACTTCGAAATTCAAGGTTTCACACTTGCAGATACTCTTGGCGGTCGTGGTCTTTGCCAGTTGGTTCCTCTGAAGTGGTGGATTGGTGACAACACAGGTTTCTTCGATGCCAACGACATCCGAAACTCGGAATACAACATCAAACGCAACTGGTATTATAACAATCCGAAAACACCAAATCTACTGGGTAAACGATGTAAAATTACTGATGAAACCTGGTTTACAACCTATCGTCTCTATCCTGCTCTCGTAAAATTTTTCTATGGCAAAGCAGACAATCTTACTTATACGGGAACCAACCGCGATCGCATGAAGTTCCGTCTTGCAGAAACCTATCTGCTTCTTGCCGAAGCGCGATTGAATAAAGGCGACAAAACCGGCGCATCAGAAGCACTGAATGTTGTACGGCGACGTGCTCACGCTTCTGAAATATCTTCAGAACAGATAACGATGGACGTTATTCTCGATGAGCGCATCCGAGAACTGGTTGGAGAAGAGTCACGCCGATTCACTCTCTGCCGCACAGGAAAGCTCCTTGAACGTTGCCGTAAATATAACACCGAGGCTGGTCCGCTGATTCAGGATTATCATGTACTATGGCCTATTCCACAGGAAGTTATTGATTCAAATACAAGTACTGAGTTCCCTCAGAATGTTGGTTATTGAAAGTTAGTTGCTGAGTTGCGGAGAGATTTTCTCTCTGCAACTCTTTAATAAAAAAGAGATGAAAAGAATATCAGTTTTATTTTTCATGATGGTGCTTGTAAGCACATCAGTTTGGGCTCAGGTGCCTTTTAGTAAACAAGCTACTTACAATAAGATGCGGCAGGTTGCCGATTGGCAAATTGCGGATTTTAATACGAATCAGCGTCACGACGATGTTAACTGGGCTAATGCAGCTCTTTATATTGGCATGGCTGATTGGGCGCAACTCAGTGACAAAGTTGATCAGTACGAAGTTTATTACCAGTGGCTTGACAGCATTGGGCGTCGCAATGACTACCAGCTGGGACGCAAAATCTATCATGCCGACTATATGGCTGTGGGGCAGACCTATATGGCACTCTATGAAAAGTATCAGGTTCCTGAGATGCTGTGGCATATCCAAGCACGCCTCAACTGGATTATCGCTCATCCATTGCACTACAGCATGCAACTCGACGAGAGCCTTCCCCATACCTGCGACCGTTGGTCATGGTGCGATGCTCTCTTCATGGCTCCACAGGTATTTGCACACATGTACACCCTGACAGGCGACAAGAAATACATCGATTTCATGAACCAGGAATGGCTCACCACTTACAAACTTCTGTACGATAAAAATGAACATCTCTTCTATCGGGATACACGGTATTTAGGCAAACGCGAGACCAATGGCAAGAAAATATTCTGGGGACGTGGAGCAGGATGGGTTGCAGCAGGTACGGCTAACCTGCTACGCATCCTTCCTGTAAAAGACAAGAACCGCAAATTCTATGAAGAGTTCTTTATCGAGAACTGTACACGTTTAGCTGCTTTACAATGTGCAGATGGATACTGGCACGCCAGTTTGCTGGATCCAGAATCCTATCCATCGCCAGAAACCAGCGCCACAGGCCTCATCACTTATGCTTTAGCTTATGGTATCAATGCCGGATTGCTTGATAAGACCAAGTTCCTGCCCGTAGTCATCAAGGGATGGCAGGGGATGCTTAAAGCCGTTGACCCCTCAGGCAAGTTAGGATATGTTCAACCTATCGGAGCCGACCCACGTAAAGTGACACGCGACATGACCGAGGTCTATGGTGTTGGCGCCTTCCTCTTAGCAGGCTGTCAAATCTACCAAATGGGGAAATGATACTCCCAGAAATAAGATGTCGAACAGTATATTGAATATCTGCGAGATGATGATGCACTGGGTAACGAGTCGAGGATTGCCATTGGTGATGATATACGACAGAGGTACACCACTGACGAACGATACGAAGATAGCGGAAAATTCGGCGTATATATAAGGTTTGAGCATGGGGTGCAGGCGCTCGTTGGTGGTAACTATGCCTGCCATCTCATTGACGAATGGTAAAAACAGTAATATAACAAGTAAGGCGGAGACAATGACATAATACAGTTGATGATTGAATATGCGGTTAACTTTGTCGTAGTTCTGTGCACCAATGGCACGGGTACTCAGAAAGCAGGCACCGGCGCACTCATCAAGCCGATAATGATAAACATGAAGTCCTCAACGGGCCGCCATATGACTCAAGATGATGGAGTCGGTGAGACTGCCCAATTGCGCCATCAGAGCAGTCATGACGGTTGCCAGGAAGAACGAACCGAACATGTTTTTCAGAACATACTCATTACGCTGCATCAGGTTCTGATTTTTTTGCGGAACACGGGCACCTCCTCTACAGGTTGCTCAGCCAGACATTGCTCTAGGCTTTTGCCGCCAAGAGG